>ERZ779840.2522-NODE-2522-length-15664-cov-11.808572_pt1 | contig 15664 bp, 18 predicted proteins | sample MGYA00511561_ERZ779840 | MGnify/ENA primary metagenome ERZ779840 (study PRJEB29588, sample SAMEA2162036) | human gut metagenome | biome: human gut; feature: human-associated habitat; material: faeces | place: Denmark | collected 2008/2010 ...
TGTGGGCAGCATCGGCAATGCTGACGGTGAATGCTCCCCGTGCCTTGATGTTCTGCACGGTCTTATGAGTTTCGGTGAGATTCAGGGCAACGGTGTCTCGCTCCTGCATGGTGCCCCATGCGGCGTTCATGACATTCACGCTGCCGTCCTCGTTATAAGTCGCAACCATCAGAACCGGCATGGGGAAAATGCCCTCGGTGATTTTCAGTTTTGTTCTCATGATAACTTCTCCTTGTGATCAGATTGACAGGACTGTTCATCCTGCTTATAATTATATCCATGCAAATTATAAATTCAAGTACTGATAATTATAATAGGTACTATCTTAGGAGAAAGTGAAATGATAAAGAATTATATCGAGAACGCCAATTTTGAGGACACCGGCTTTGCCTACACGCTGTCGCTGATCTCAGGCAAGCACAAGATGGTCATTCTCTATTGTCTGATGGAGTTTGAAACCGTGCGGTTCAATGAGTTGAAACGGTATCTGAAAACCATTTCCGACAAGACCCTCAGCACGAACCTCAAGGAGCTGGAAACCGACAAATTGATCGTCCGCACCGAGTATCCGCAGATCCCGCCAAAGGTGGAGTATTCCCTCTCCGAGCGTGGAAAGTCGCTGATGAAGGTATTGGATCGGCTCTGCGTTTGGGGCGAAGAAAACCGGCTGACAGAGTGACAACTATCAGTTTATCTAAGAGGTGAGATATAGAATGCGCATGAATAATCGGTACGACGAGATTATCAATCTCCCTCACCACGTCTCCAAGACGCGACCGCAGATGCCGATGTCAGATCGTGCAGCGCAGTTCGCGCCCTTCGCAGCACTCACCGGATATGAGTCCGCCATCAAGGAAACCGGGCGTCTGACCGACGAAAAGATTGAGCTTGACGAGGAATCTCTGACTGCATTGGACATGAAGTATCAGCTTCTCATGGAAGCCCTTGATGACGCGCCGGAAGTTACCATCACCTACTTCCAGCCTGATGAGCGGAAGGCTGGCGGCAAATACATGACAGCAACCGGCGCGGTCAAAAAGGTCGATGATTTTGAGCGGCGGATCACCATGCAGGACGGCGCAAAGATTCCGATGGATGATGTGCTGTCTATTGAGGGAGAGCTATTCTCAGTGCTTGAGTAATATTGAAAACGGTTTGAAAAAGACGCTATTGAGCGTCTTTTTCTTTTTCGGATACCTGACATTTTTGCTTTATTTGTCCGTATAGAGTGAAGGGGGATTTTACGGGGAGTCTCTGCGAGGGAATACGATTTGAGAGAATAGCAAGCACAGCCGGTGTATATACACACGGCGATTTCTGATTAAGGAAACCCTCCCCTTAATCGAAGAAATGCTTGTTGGGAAATCTCCCAAACCCTCTTCCTTTACGAAAGGACGGAACGCCTATGGCAAACAGAACGCGACCAAATCAGATACTCTTCTTCGTCTCCGACGATGAGAAAAAAATCATCAAGGCAAAGATGGCGCAGCTCGGAACAAAGAACATGGGAGCATATCTCCGGAAGATGGCGATTGACGGCTATATCATCAAGGTGGACTATACGCAGCAGAAGAAACTCGCCGCCGCTGTCAGCCGTGTTGCCTCAAATATCAATCAGATTTGCCGCCGCATCAACTCCACCGGACACTTCTATGCGGATGATGTTGCAGAGCTGAAAGAAAGGCAGGGTGAGATATGGCAGTTACTAAAATCAAGCCAATCCGAGGAACTGTAAACAAAGCTCTCGCCTATATTCTCGACCCGCAGAAGACTGACGATGCCTTCTATGTTTCGTCCTATGGGTGTGCCGCAAGCGACGCGGCAGCGAAAGAATTTGAGTGGACGAGAAACCTTGCAATACAGCAAGGAATGCAGATGCCGAAGGTGCTTGCGCGTCATCTGATCCAGTCCTTTGACATCGGTGAAGTGACGCCGGAAGAAGCTCATGAGGTCGGGAAACAGCTTGCGGACGAATGGCTCAAGGGCAAGTACGAATATGTGATTGCTACCCACATCGACAAGGGACATTGCCATAATCACATTATCTTCAATGCCGTGAACTATGTGGACTTTCATGCCTACCGGAGCAACAAGAGAACCTATCGTGAGCTGCGCCAACTCAGTGATGAGATATGCAAGGAACATGGGCTGTCTGTGATCCCTCCGTCGCAGAACAAGGGCATGGACTACAAGGAATATACCGAAGCCAAACGCGGCACGAGCTGGAAGCAAAAGCTCAAGCAGACCATCGACCGGCTTGTCATCACAGCAAAGGACTACGATGACTTTCTGCGGCTCATGCAGGAAGCCAGTTATGAAATCAAGCCCGGCAAATACATCTCCTTTCGTGCTGAAGGTCAGGAGCGGTTTACCCGGTCTAAAACCATCGGAGAGAACTACACCGAGGAACGCATCAAGGAGCGGATTGCCGGACGGACGCCCCGAAGAAGTCAGAGACAGACCACGCCGAAGGGCATCTCTCTCATCGGAGATATTCAGGAGCGGATCAGGCTTATCGACAGCAAGGGTTACGAGCATAAAGCAAAGCTCACTATCCTCAAGGAAGCGGCACGGACACTCAACTATCTCACGGAAAACAATCTGCTTCAATACGCCGATCTTGAGAAGAAGGTTGAGGATGTTCACGGTTCCTATGACCGTACCGGCAAGGAACTGAAAGGCGTTGAAGCACGTCTGCGGGAAATCCAGCCGCTTATCAAAAACATCTCCAACTACCAGCAGCTCAAGCCTGTATATGACGCCTTCCAGAAGGCAAAAGACAAGCCGGGGTTCAAGGCAAAACATGAGGCAGAACTTGTGATCTTCGAGGCGGCACGGAGTACACTTCTTGCTATACAGGACGATGAAAAGCTGCCGAGCTTGAAGACGCTGCAAGCGGAACAGCAGCGTCTTCTCGATGAGCAGCAGCGGCTCTACGATGAACGCGCAAAGCTCAAAAAGGAGGCGCGGATCATCGACACCATGAAAGCAAACGTGGATGATTTCCTCAAGCCGAGTACAGAGCAGGAACACGATTATCAGCGTAGTTCGCAGCGGGAATAATTGAATGAAGCGAGGCGGTTGTCGTTGATAACCGTCTCGCTTTTTGAGTAGCAAAAACATCAAGAACTTGCAGCATTCCTTCTGATTTACAAATAGGCTGATTGCAAAAGAAGAGGGTTTCGTGTATAATATGGTGGAGGTCGTAATTAGCGAAGGAGTAAAGGGGTATAGACTATGGGAATAAGCTATAAAAAACTTTGGGTGTTACTAATTGACCGTGACATCAAGAAGTCCTCATTTCGGAAGGAGCTTAACCTTTCATCCGGAACTTGGACAAAACTGAACAAGGGGGAAGAAGTGTCCCTCTCTATTTTGCTGCGCATTTGTGGTTACTTAAATTGTGACATCGGAGATATTTGTGAGGCTGTGCGAACGGACAACCAGTGAGTCCGGTTTTTCGTACAGCCCTTTTTGTAGAATAGTAAGTGTGAAACTATAACTTTGGAGGTTGCTGAAATGGCTGAGAATAACACAAGCAATATCGGCTTTGAAAAACAAATCTGGGACGCGGCTTGCGTCCTGCGCGGAAACATCGACGCATCCGAATACAAGTCCGTCGTTCTCGGATTGATTTTCTTGAAATACATTTCTGATCGCTTCGAGGCAAAGTACAAGGAACTGGTTGAAGAAGGCGATGGATTTGAAGAAGACCAGGACGAATACACTGCCGAAAACATCTTCTTTGTCCCTGAGAATGCACGATGGAGTGCGATTGCTGCTGCCGCTCACACGCCGGAAATTGGCACGGTGATTGATGATTATCAACGCTGACCTTGTGGACTGTATCGTCGCAATGCCAACGCAGCTTTTCTACACGACGCAGATTCCGGTATCGCTCTGGTTTCTTGCAAAGAACAAAAAGCAGAAAGGCAAGACGCTATTCATCGACGCACGGAAACTCGGCACTATGGTTACGCGGAAGCTGCGCGAACTGACGGATGAAGACATCAAGAAAATTGCTGATACCTACAATGCCTTCGTTGATGGAACGCTTGAAGATGAAAAGGGCTTCTGTGCTGTTGTCACTACGCAGGACATTGCAAAGCAGGATTACATTCTCACTCCAGGGTGGTATGTCGGTATGGCTATTGCGTGCGTGGTATAGGAGTTGCATATATGAGAAGTTTCTGCTCCGACAGAAAAAAGGTTCGAGGACAAAGGCGCAAACTCAGAAAGCTCCTGCGTGATATTGACGGGTTGACACCATTTGAAAGCGAATCAAACAGATTGTATGAGCATTTTCATGTCCCCAGTGGGACATGGCTCAACTCTCCAAGTACTGCGGGATCGGTCAAAACAGCGTTCTGTAAAGCGTGGCTGGAACAATGTCAGCGTTTTATTCAGGCGAAACCAACGAATCTATCATTCTGCAGAGTTGTTGCCGTTCTCTGCGAGCCGCTGCTTGGAGAGTCCCAAATCGTTATATTTTATAGTCAAGAGTATTTTGAGACTTTCTGGAAGCGGAACTACAGTGATCAAAGTTGGCTTCCTCTCAACAAAGGAAGTTCCTTTACTGCGAAGCGTGGCATTACCACCGCCCTTACAGAAATGGGATATGAAGAGACACTTCTTGTTGATGGAAAAACTATAAAATCTACGCTGTGGTTCTATGGAGAATTGGACCCTTGCAACCTGGGCAATAATACACATTGACTTCAAGTTACATTTAGGAGGTGTTCGTATGAAATGGTAATGGTCACATTTTTGCAGCGTCATGCGCGCTCATGAAAATGCGCTGCTCCGCCTTTCCTCCACGTGATCGTTTCTTGAAATTCTGCTGTAGACTCAAAAATAATAAGAGGAGGCAACAATGAAAACTTTACGGCTTCAAAGCATTTTCGCTCGTGTCACTGCCTGCATGGTTTGTCTGGCACTTTCCCTTACTATGATCCCATCTGCTTCCGCAGCACAGACAGCCACCGCCCCTTCGTGGATCGACAAGTCCGAGTATGTGACCTTCTCCGATGGCGCGGCTTATCAGTCTGATATGTGGAACACCATTACCACTCTGCGAAATTACGCACAATCCGGCGGAGAAGCACCGGCATACGGAAAAACGTATTATAAAGAATGTGAAACATTGAGTCGGTCTACCTCTCCCAGCGTCCAGTTTGAGTTAGGACTGATCAAACTGAAGTTTGCTCTCAATGCCGTGGCCAAGGGGAATCGTGTCCCCTCCAGCACTGCTTTTGAAATGGCATGTTATTACGCGGGGGCAAACGATGAAGCTGCCGTTTATCAGGCGTATGTATGGAATGCCCGCCTCAATATGCTCAGCTGCGACCTTACCACCGCATCGGATGGCAATGTGAAATGGTTTTTTGGTGCTGTGGAGCACCTGCTGGGGTATGAGCAGTTTACCATGGCGGAGCTTTTGGATTGGGGTGCCGACAACGGTGTTCCCACTGCCGGATTGAAGGCAGTCAAGGATCTTGTTTTTGTTACGCTGGACGGAGATCTGGTTCATCCGGGTCATGTGCGGATCAGCAGTGATTATATGGATACGGCAGGGGCCTGCATCCGGAACGATCAGGTGATGGTGCCGGTGCGCCGCCTTGCGGAACTGATGGGTGCAGTGGTAGCGCAAAATACAACTTCTGGGCAAACCATCGTGTCCCGGGCCGGTGATACGATCACACTTACACCTAACAGCAAAACTGCTTACATCAACGGAGCAGCGACTACGCTGACAGTGGTGCCATTTATGGAAAGTAACCAGATCTATGTCTCAGTAGGCGATCTGGCAGATTGGTTTGGACAGACCGTTACACGAAGCAAAGACAAGCAACTGATTGAAATTACGGAAGATAAGTCTGTAGCCGGAAGCTCTAATTTGGAGCAATGGGCAATCAGCATGGGCGCTCTGCTCCTCTACGAAAACAATCCCAAGGAAGCAAATCTGTTTGGCGGCAAAGTACGCTATGGTGCGATGGCTGTGGGGAGCGCGGTTACAGATCGGATCCACACCACAGGCCCGGACTTTGGCCGCACGCCGCTGGCGACGGATTGGGGCATCACAAACAGAGAAGGATTGTTTGCTCAAGCCAAAGCACTTATCGCATCGAATACAACATGGGATCTGTGCCGCGTAAGCCATCTGGCGCAGTGGGGATATCTGTCCGGATATGTGACCTACGCGGAAGCACTGGCAATGGTACAGCCTGCCGCCGAAACGCTTTACAGCCGCTATAGCAACTGGAAGCAGCTCCAGAAGGACTATCTGGAAGGATACATGAAATGGGCAGGTTTGAACGGCAATGTCTGGACAACAGAGCGTGGAAAACTTTATGATACGATTTTGAACGATCCCAATATGAACGGCGTTTTTGATAACACGCTGTTCCGAACGGGTGTGATCGGACTTCCTGAACTGAGCTTTGACTCTAACGGCGGCTCTGAGATCACGGGGATCACGGCGAAAACCAGTAAGTCGGTCAAACTGACCTCTTATGTGCCGACCAGAGCTGGCTTCGCCTTTTCCGGATGGTTCTCCGACAAAGAACTGACTAAGGCCGTCAGCGAAGTAAAGCTTGATCGGGATACAACTGTCTACGCAAAATGGATCGAAAAAACCGACCTTGGTTTTACCGATGTTGCGGATAACTCTCCCTTTAGAGCCGCCATCGGCTGGGCTGTAAAAGAGGGGATCACCAACGGAACGAGTGCAACCACCTTTAGTCCCGGCAATACATGCACAACGGCGCAGATCTTGACATTCCTGTGGCGCGCCAACGGTTCTCCCAACTCCAACGCCGCTTGTCCCGCATCTGATGTGGCAGAAACCAGTCCGTTCTACAAAGCACTGTGCTGGGCCAACGAGAAGGATCTGATGACCAAAGGCAGTGGAAGCACGCCTTGTACCAGAGCCGCTGCCGTTACATATCTTTGGAAGCTGGCTGGAAGTCCTAAGATGTCCGTGAATAGCAGTTTTACCGACGTACCTGCCAGTGCTGATTTTGCTCAGGCTGTTGCATGGGCGGTGGAGCAGGGCGTGACCAACGGTGTCAGCGCATCGGAATTTGCGCCTGACAGCACCTGTACCCGTGGGCAGATCGTGACCTTCCTTTATCGTAACTTGCTTGATTGAGTATTTTGCCCCCGCTTTCAAATTTTCTCTGCAAACACAGCCAAGCGAGATGTAGCAACAATGTTGCTACATCTCGCTTGGCTTTTTTGATGTCGTCGGATATACTATGACCAAGAAAACAATCAAGTGAGGAGGAATCCGAAGTGGAAAACATTGTGACAGCGCCCAAGACGGATATGTTCCGTTTCCGCATCAATCCTGAGATCAGAAAACAGGTCGAAGAGGTATATGCTAAAAACGGTTTGACCTTTACGAAGATAAAGACAAATAGCCTGCATAGAAGACGGTTTAAAATCTGCCTTGCAATAAACAAAGAGGACGCCCCCGGCAGCGCAGAAATTGCACCGCAATAGACAAAGAGTACGACTACCACCCTATCCTCTCTATACAACAAATCCGTAGACTGTAAAAATCATCTTAAATGGATTTTACATTTCAGGTGCCATTATTTGAACAAGGTATCATTTCGTTTGCCTGACTATCTAATTTCAACCCTTGCTGCTTGTACCTTTGGGCGAAAAAGATTATACTATAATTGATTTGTAAAATTCAAAGATAATAGTGGAGAACCATCATAATGAGTAAAATATTATTAGTAGAGGATAATCCAGATGCAGTAAAAAGGATAATCCGATATATCAATAAAATATTCGCTGAATTGGACGTGATTTCTTTTCCCGAAGCAGGCGATGCCCTGCAATATGCAAAAGCGAACGATGTTTCCCTTTTTATCCTTGATATTCAGTTAGAGGACTATAAAGGAACCAGCTTAGCAAAGCAGCTCCGCGAATTGCCGGAATATAAATATACGCCGATTATTTTTGAAACGGCATTGGCAGGAGAAGAACTTTCAGCTTATCGAGATGTGAAGTGTTACAGTTTTCTTGTAAAGCCATTTGGCGAAGAAGAATTTGTAACGGCATTTCGTGACGCGTTGGGATTGTCTAAACAGATGAGCCAACAAGCAAAAACCATTCAGATTGAGCAAAAGCAATTTATCTTAGAATATGTTACACAGGATATTGCCTACATCGAAGCCTTTGGAAAAAAACTTGTGATCCATACCATCAGCCGTCTGTCCGGCATCAAAGAAGATACGATTTCCGGGTACACTTTGTCTGGTTTATTGGCGTTGCTTGATGATCCAGCATTTGTTCAGTGCCATAAGAGTTATGTCGTGAACAAATCCCATATTGAGAAAATTGACAAATCCGAGCGGAAGATTTTTCTGAAAGGATTTACAGATACAATCCCCATCGGAAATAAATATCAGGCCGAATTATGGGGGTAAACATGAACTTTCTAATGAATCTGATACAGTTAGGATTGGATGTGGGAATACTGGCTCTCTGCTGTGAAGCCGTTTTCCGGCAAAAATCAGAAATAAAGGCAAAAGATTTTTTCATTTTTCCCATTCTTCTTGTTCTTTGTGTTGTACCGAGAGTGGATTTTTCTGTCGGAGCAAATATGACGGCATCTTTCCGCAGTGAAGGCTTTGAAATACTACCAGCAGACAATATTGTTGGATTGCTGTTTTTGATTTTTGCAGTATTGTTGTTGAGCAGTATTTTCTTCGGCTCCAAATCCAGCGGAACGGTTTTCTGCGGCACAATGGCGGCCTTCTCCATTTTCCTGTTCGTCAAATGCCTGTGCGCGGTTCTTTTTGCTGTCTGCGGAGCTACGGATGATTTACTCATGTTAGGCGGCCGCATAGCGGCGTTGTGCCTTATAGTCGTACTGGAGTTCACGCCACTTTTCGGCTTGATCCATCAGCTCGTCCAAAGAAGCGATTTCACAGTTCTGATCGTATCTGCCAATATCGCTGTCCTTCTCATGGCAGTGCTTTCTATCCTCTCTTTTGATGTGGATAGAATTCTTTCCCATCTGTGGGTGATTATAATTCTGATCCTTGCGGTGTTGCTGCTGGACAGTATATTGCTGTTCCTACATCAGCGTCGGACGCAGGAGCAAAAGCGAATCCACATGATTGAGCAGTATGTGCCTATTGTAGAAGAATTGATCTCACAGGTTAGGGCAAGGCAGCATGAATTTAATAACCGGATGATGGCGATTGAAGCTGCCGTTGCCTCTGCTGATACTTTAGAAGAAGCCCGGAAAGAAGTAGCAGGTCTTACAGGAAGTATTGGAATCAGTCTTAATGATCGGGAACTGCTCTCATGCGACAGCAAAATGATTGCCGGGATGCTGTTTGGAAAAATAAAGCAGGCAGAAGTGGCAAATCTTCACATAGAATTATCCTTACACGGTCTTTTCAAGAAAACCGTCACCCCGGAAACAGAATGGATCGAGGCCATTGGAATTTTATTGGATAATGCAATCGAAGCTTCACCGAAAGGAAGTACAATTTTTTTATCCAGTAAGAAACAGGGCGACTTTCTGGAATTGACAGTTTCCAATCCAGCTCCGCCGCTGTCAAATACTGAATTTATGGCCTTGTTTGGAAAAGGCGTAACAACAAAGGCAAGTCGGGACGGCCACGGCTTTGGCCTGTATAACATCCTACGCATGACGGAACGGTATCATGGGAAAATCCTGACCCGCAATGAATCCATTTTGAATGAAAATTATGTTGTCTTTGGCATACTCATGCCATGAGAAAAGGGTATGAACGAGGGTTTTAAGGGAACGAAATTTATCTTGTTCCCTTAAAACCCTCTCTTGTTTCCGGCCTATTGAAGCGCCCGAAAGAGTTCGATATACTGGGAAAAACAAAGAAAGGGATGAATGAAATATGATAGGCCTTGTGAGAAATGAGTGGAAAAAAGTTTTTCTGCCGGTGCTATTGACAACGGTTCTTCTGGCAATCGCCATGAGTGTGTTGTCCTGCACAATTTACCAAAACTATGTACTGCACTACGATTTAGAGGCATGGGAAGTTGGAACAGAACTGTTTTCTCTGCTTTATCCGCTATTTGTTGTGGTGCCGCTATGCTGGAATTTGTATTATGAGCGCAAAAATAACTTCCTGCTCTATGTCATGCCGCGAGTGAAAATTAAGAAGTACCTGACTGCCAAATGGATTGCATATGCGCTGGGAACTCTTTGTATTATTGTGATTCCCTATATACTATCGGCGGTGTTTGCCATCTATGTGAAACCGCCAGTGGTTCCTTTCGTTGAAAATCCGTTTAGCCATATATTTGAAAACGCATTTATAAAGGCCCCGCTGTTATATGCAGTTGCCCTATCCCTTTGGAGGGGCATAGTCAGCCTTTTTGTAATGACCTTCGGATTTGTCCTCGCTTTATACTGCAAGAACATTTTTGTAATCCTTACCGGACCGTTTATGTATTCCATTTTAGAAAATTTTGTCCTGGCTATTCTCCGCTTGGAGAGACTGCGGCTGGTCGTAGCTTTTGATCCCACAACAATCAATCCAGAGGTCGTGTCAATCTTCTCTTTCTTCTTTGGCCCAATCGTTTTAAGCATTGTGATTGGCCTGACAGCGTTTCTCCTTTCTAAGAAAAATGCTATCGTAACCATTTAGGAGCCCGTTATGATTGCGCTTATCAGAAAAAATCTCCGTTTGTGGGGATATGGAAAGTCGCTTGCCCTATTTGCCGGATGTATACTTTTTTCCATCAGCGGGAGGTTAAACGGAGGTATTGCATACGAGCGGCACATCTTGTCGGCGGTATCAGACCATTACTATCTGACCTATTTTGTGCTGCCGATTGTACTGTTAAGCTGCTTTTCCTTTATTGATGACGACGGAGAGCCAGTAATCTTACGGTTTCAAAGTTACCATTCTTATTTTCTGAAAAAATGGATTGGGGTCGGTTTGATTGCAGTCATTCTGACGGCTGTTCAAACTGGGGCAATTCTTCTGTCTGGTATAGGATTACCTTTAGGCAACGAATGGAACCTTGCTGCGGGTGCAACGGAAGCCGAGTTATTTTCCACTCTGGAACAGCTTTTTGCCAGTCCCTTGCAGGCGTTTGTCTGTTTTACCCTCTATCAGCTTATTGGAAGTTGGCTGATATTTGGAATCTGTATGTGGATTGGACATTTCGCTGGGAGAAAGTGGACGATCCGAATTGTAATCGTTCTTTATGTCCTCTCGGCTGTGTGGATCAAGCTTCCGACAATTCAAAATATTCCGCTGACGAGTTTTAATCATTTGCTGATTTTACACCACAATTTGGTCGTGCCCCATCGTTTTGAGATAACCGCCTGTACCTTGCTGCTCCTTGTTTTGATAATTGCTATATCTATTCGGTTTGCGTGGCGGGGGCAGTTGCCGCATATACCGTTGTCCCGCCGTGATATAGCTGGCTACTATTTTCACGCGCTCATGATCCCTCGCAATCTGCTGATTCTTTTAGGTGTTGTGTTGGGAGTTTCGATTTACAAGGCGATGGGTAATGGTGCCGCCATATCAGGCGTAGAATGGATTTATACCCTGTTCGCAGGACATGGCACCGGATATTTTCAAGTTCTACCTTTTCTTGAACTGCTGATTATTAGCGGTGTGCCGCTTTACCTGCTTGCCGCTTTTGTGGAGCAAACAGTGAATGGGCAATCTATATTTGTTTCTGTGCGCTCGAAAGGCCGCAGGCATTTGGTGAAGGGCATTTTATCGGTCAGCATAATATTTCTCATGGTATATATAATCTTTTGGCTTATGGCTGGCCTTATAGGGGCATCCCTATTCAGCACTGGATTAACAATCGTTTCTTTCAGGCTTATGCTCTATGCGGTTTTAATGAAGTGCCTTGATATATTGGTGCAATATCTGATTATGCTCGGCATCTACATTGCCACAAGACAGGTTACAATCGGTTTCCTTGTGTTAGTGGCGGGAAATCTGCTCTGTATCATTCCGGGGAATTGGGTAGCTTATTCGCCCTTTGGCCTTTCCAGCCTGACAAGAATTTCTGTTGTGGAACCGGGAATTGGAATTTCCGCTGTGTCCGCCTTTGGTATAGAGGCCGCTATTTTAACGCTGATGATTGCAGGAATCCTTATGTGGGGCTACAAGAAAATATTGAATTAGGAGGACAAAATATGAGTTCATATATTGAAGTAAGAAATGTATCAAAAAGTTTTAGCGGCAGGGCAATTCTTCAGAATATTTCCCTGTCTGTAGAACAGGGAACAACTGTTGGTTTGGTTGGCGCTAACGGCAGCGGAAAGTCGGTGCTGTTCAAGATTATATGCGGCTTTGAGAAGCCAGATCAGGGCAGCGTATATGTGCGTGGCAGGCAGATTGGCAAAAATGGTCGTGACTTCCCCGCAGACATGGGTGTATTTATCAATTCCCCTGGCTTTATTGGTATTTACAGTGGCTTTCAAAACCTGAAATTCCTTGCGGACATTCAAGGGAAAATTGGAGAGAAAGAAATTCGGCAGACCATGACCAAAGTGGGGCTTGACCCCGATAATAAAGAGAAAGTAGACAATTATTCTCTTGGCATGAAGCAGAAATTGGGGCTTGCGCAGGCGATTATGGAGGGGCAGGATATTCTGATTTTGGATGAGCCTTTTAACGCATTGGACTACAAAACCTATGAGGATGTAAAGGCCATCATCCGTATGCTGAAAGCGGAAGGCAAGACCATTTTCCTGACTTCACACCATTATAAGGATATTGAGCAGTTATGCGATCAGGTGTATTCGCTTGAAGATTGTCAGCTTCTGCCGATTACAGAAGAAATCGCGGCGCGGTATCGAGAAATGGATTAGCTTGCAAAAGTATATTGAACATACCGGTTGCCGCCCTGGGCAGCGTGAAGTCCAAGCTGCTGAAAAGCTTGTCGTAAAACATGGCGGCGCTTTGGGATGTAAACAGCGTCACATCCTGAATGATTTCCTGTCGGTAGATAGCGGCCAGCCCCTTTCTGGTTGGTTTTCTCTCAAGTCAATTTTACCAAAAAGAGGCTCGCTTTCTATACCAATGGAATGATTTTCGGTTGAAGCCATGTCTGGGAACCATTGCAATTACTACTCTTTTGGAGTTTTACTCATGGCTGTGTCTCTTGAAAGTAGAGGTAATCGTATGAAAAAGGCATTCTTTTTGGGGTCTCTGCTTGTAATAGGGATTTTTTCTGCATTAGCTGTGAGAGCGCCATGAACGGCCAACAGATAGCCCAACTCATAACGGCGCAGAAGCGGAAAGTGAAGATAGCGGAACCATTGATGGCATTGAGTGGGAACTAAAAGACGGAGTATTAACGATAAGAGGCGAAGGCGCTTTAAGGGAAACACCTTGGAGTGAAAACGTTGATCGCATCCAAAAAGTCATTATAGCCGCCGTTGGAGATTCTAATAGTCTCTTTACTCGATACCACAAGCTGCCGGGTATCCTATGCTTTGTGACTTCTGTGTGCAGACGCCCGAGATCACGGCATTCTATCACATGGTCGGCAACTTTAATGTCCTGTTGCGTTTTGCAGTTCCTGATGTGAAAACGCTGGACGCTCTTGTCGGTAGAATCAAGACCTCCGGAGATTCAAGAACCTCAATCGAATTGTAGACCGTGTTTGAAAAAGCCGATGCGATCGGTCACACAGTAGAGCCTACATTCGCTCTATTACAACTCAGCAGGGGCGCCGCGCACGGCGTCCCCTGATTTTGCACTGTAGGCCTTACCTTGACAATCTTCCGCGCCCGCCTTATACTGATAACAGGCGAAAGCCAAATCTCGCGGCTTTCCGGTGAGGTCCACACCCCGGTGTGACCTCAGGCATTCATGGACCCCGTAGGGCATTATGACCACCCTGTACGCAGGAAGTTCCATGAAGGTCGACAGTTTTTGGCGCTGTACCGGCAGCGCGGGTGTGTACCTTTCCGTTGAAAGCGGAAAGGACACAAAATGAACGACTATGTCGTTATTATCTATAACGGTGAGCAAGTATCAGTGCCAAAGGAGGTCGCGGACTTCCTTGAGCAGGATCGGAAACGGCAGCAGGCGCAGGACAGACAGGACGCAAGGCACCTGAGTAAAAGTGAGTTTGAAACGGTGCCGTCCGGTTCGGATTGCGTCAAGCGTCCCGTGGAGGATGCGGCGCTCAGGAACCTCCAGCTTGAAAATCTGCGGAAGGCCATTGCGGAACTGGATGTGCAAGGTCAAAACCTGCTCTCCCTCCGATACAGCGATGCGCTGACGATGGATGAGATCGGTCAGATCTACGGCATCTCCAAAATGGCGGTATCAAAGCGACTGAAAAAGCTGCACGAAAAGCTGGGAAGCTCTGTCTCATGACAGGGCTTCCCAGCTTTTTTGAAAAAATTTCTGTTCTCTGGTTTACAAACGCGCTCTGAGTGTCCTTATAGGTGAGAGACAAATTTTCCGACTGAGTTGGCCGCAGTCATGATCGTCTCACCTGAACACAAGGAGCGTGTATGACCATGAATCCATTTGAACAAAGCACACAGCAGCTTCTGCGCTTCCTGACCTCCCACGCTGAGTGGGAGGTCATTGACTACATCCGGCAGGAAATACAGCATGACGCACCGGACAGTGTCCCGACCGCAGATGAACTGTTTACTTTCTTCCGATCCCCGGATGCGCCGACTGAGCTGGACACCTACCAGCAAATGTTGGTGACCGATAAGCTGTTGGAGTACGCGGAGATCAGTCTGCGCACCCTCTGCGACCTGATCCGCTATCAGCAGCTCAAGGAATTGGGCGTTGTCCATTCCGCAAAGGAGTTCATTCAACTCTTCCATCCCGACGAACAGGAGGACACACCATGAATCAATTTCCCAGTAAAAACTATTTTACACTGCCGAACGAAATTTTTTCGCTGGGGCTGGGCGCAGGTGAGATCGCGGTCTACGCCTACCTCCGCTGTCTTGAAAACCCCAGCACCTACCAGTGCTGGCCCAGCTACGCCACGATCGGAAAAGCTATTGGCCGTACTAAAAATACGGTCATGCAGTATGTCGATGCGCTCTCGGAGAAAGGACTCATCTCCACAGAGCCAACCTCTGTCCTGACAAAATCCAGGATCAAAAAGAACGGCAATCTGTGCTATACCATCAGGCCGATCCATGAGGCCGTTGAAATTTTTCACACGCGTCAACTGTCTGCGGTTGAACGAACAACAGAGCGGCGGCAAATTCATCGCAAGCTGTCCGCGGTGAATTTGTTGCCCGGTGCATAAGGAAAGGAAGGACAGAATGAAGCATTCCATCTACACAAGCTATGACGAGCTTCCGCTGATGCTCTCCGTGGCAGAAGTCGCCGCAGTGCTTGGGATCTCCCGTGCCGGTGCCTATGAGCTGGTGCATGGCAAAGAATTCCCCGCGCTCAAAATCGGAAGCCGGATCGTTGTTCCAAAGGATAAGTTTCTCGCATGGATCGACGCGAATAGCGGTTCAAAAAACGCACCGCTGTAACTAAAGAACAGGCGCTCAATTTTCTGTGTGCCAACGAAGCGGCTGAGCAAAACCGCGAAGCCCATCAATGCGGTAAGAGAAACAGAAATGGGATCACGCAGCCCAGCGGGGCCGCGACGCCTCGGAACAGCGACGCGCATGAGCGCATCG
>ERZ779840.2524-NODE-2524-length-15663-cov-5.521886_pt1 | contig 15663 bp, 10 predicted proteins | sample MGYA00511561_ERZ779840 | MGnify/ENA primary metagenome ERZ779840 (study PRJEB29588, sample SAMEA2162036) | human gut metagenome | biome: human gut; feature: human-associated habitat; material: faeces | place: Denmark | collected 2008/2010 ...
AGGTTTTATGGTATACTGTGAGTATCAAAACCGCCGCGGCGACGAATTGCGCGGATCGGTTCAATGTCAAAAAGCCACAGTAGGAGGAAGAACTTCATGAAGCGTGCGAAGGAGCGCGATTCGTCGGAAACGGCGGCCATCAAAATCAATCGAAGAAAAGTCTGCCTGCTCATCATCGCCATCGGCATTAGCGTGCTGCTGCTGATTACCATGCTGGGCCTGCTTCATCTGGAAAAAAGCAATACTCGACGCTATCGAGAGGAAAACCATGCTCGCTTTGACGTGAACACGCAGGCTTTTCAGGAGGTGCTGGACAGCTCAGACGCGTGGATCGACAACCTGAAAACCTCAATCTATGCGTTACCCTATTTGGAAACGGCCAGCGCAGCGGATTTTCTGGCCGATTTAAAACAGCCCGGCGTGAAGCTGACCTTTGACGAAAGCCCTTTTCCAACCGATAAAAATGGAAATAAGCTGCTTGGCCGCCTGCAAGGGCTGATTATGGCCAGCTCGTCGTTCAGCGAAAGCGCGATCTATAACCCGCAGACGGGCGTAGCCGTTGCCTGCGTTTCAAACGGACATGTCGGGGCGCTGTGCACCGAGGAGGAGGAGCTTTGCGCCCTGCTCGGCATCTCGTCGCTCAACACAGAGGAAGGCGCGCTGACCGAGGGACGCGCCGCTGAACACGCCAACGCTGCGCTCTACCTGACGCGGGTGCTCGACGACGGGCTTGTGCTGCTCTGTGGCGTCACGCATGAAGCCTTGAACGATTCGCTGCTGGCGGATAACAGCGGGCGTTCTTATTTATTGAAGCAAATGGTCTGCGTTTTCCCGGATGGCGGTCTGCTGCTGCGCGACCCGTCGCGTTCCCTCGGCGCGCTCGGCCTTACGCAGGAGGAGCTGACGCGCGACGCATCCATCGAGGATATCGGCGATTACACGCTGATGCGGCATACCCTGCCCGAATACGGCCTCCAAACTGTCGCCATTCTGGCCGAAACGGGCGCAACCAGCGTCGTTTCTTCCGAGTGGATTTGGCTTCTGCTGATCGTCACCGCGCTGTGGCTGCTCGTTATCATCGCCATCGGCATTTACATGCTCATCCGCGTATTCCGCCCACTTTCCAGAATCAGCAGCAGCATCGCCCCGGACGCCGAAACCACGGAGGACGATCTGCAAAGCATCGCCAACGCCATCCAGCGCTACAACCAGCAGCTTCTTTCCAATCAGGCGACCATCGAGGCCCAGCTTTCCCAGCTGCGCCGGGCATATCTGGAGCAGCTCGCGCTGGGGCAGACGCCGCTGATCACCCCGGAACAGTCGGAACGGCTGGGCATCCCGAAGCTGCTGGAAAAATACATGCTCATCGTGCTCTATCCCGATAACGGACGATGGATGCGGGAAAACGGCAGCGAGCAGGAAAATCTCTACCGCAAGCACATCATGGTCAACACGGTCGAAGAATCCATCCGCACGCAGATGAAGGATGTGCAGGCGGAATTTCTGATGTGCCAGTTCGCCCTGCTCGTCGTCGTGCCGGTCAAGGACGAGAATGAAAACATGGCCAAGGCCGTGGAGCGCTGGACGATGGATTTGAGCGTGCAGCTTCAAAAGCGTTTCCGCTTCGGCGTCAGCCCGGTGCAGAGCGGCGCGGAGAGCCTGCATCCCGCTTATCGCAAGGTGATGCAGAGCGCGGCGCTGGTCGAAGAGAAGGAAAGCGGCCGCTCGCAGGATATTTGCCTGAACACGCTGATTCGGCAGAACCTGCACATGTCCGAACTGGTTTACATGGAGCACTACAACAGCGCGTTTGCCTGCTTTAAGGAGATGGCGGATACGTTGTACCAGCAGAAGAGCCGCCGTCTGCGCAACCAGCAGCTTTCCGGCCTGATGTCGCTGACGCTTTGCATGCTGATGGAGACGAGCAGCGAAAACAACGCTCTGCTTCAGGAGGCCGGTATCGACATCGGCGCGCTGACGCAGCCGGAGGACGACGAGGCCGAGCTGCTGGCCGAATGGGAAAAGGTGTTCGGCCTGCTGGAGGCGCATCAGGATAAGCGCATCCGCGGGCAGTACTCCGAGCAGTTCGCTTCCATTTATCAATACATGCATGCGCACTTCCGCGATTCCGGCCTGTCGCTGACCGCGCTGGCGGAGGAATTCGGCATGAGCGTTTCGACCCTCTCCCGCGAATTTCAAAAGAACCTCGGTCAGGGCTTTCTGGACAGCCTGCACCAGATGCGCATCGAGGAAGCAAAATACGCCATCGAGAACACGAACGCGTCCCTGAACGACATCGCCATTTCCGTGGGGTATACCAATACGCTGACCATGACCCGCGCGTTTAAAAAGTATCTGGGCTGCACGCCCGGCTCGTTCCGAAAAAAGGAAGATATTTCCTGATCGTTCATTTGAAAATCGCTTTTGTCAACAGTCTGCATCGGCGCACGGTCTTTCGGCCTGCGTCGTTTTTTTATGCCCGCAAAAACTGTTTGCCGCCCGAAACCGCCTTCACGTTTTTCAAACAGCCTTCTTCGCCGCCCGTTCCGCAGAAAACGCCTGCCGAAAAATGATACGTGCAGGCTTCAACTTTTTTCACGCCCCGTTTTTTCCTTTTATTTTCAGCTTTTTCCTTCCGCTCAATCCGCGCTGCGCACCGCAAAACCTATCGCAAAATCTGCATTTTGGCACAATGTTGACAGCTTCGTTTTGTGCAAGGTATACTGCGGTCAAGCAAACGGCGTCGGACGAAACAACCGACAGCCCGATGGATGATCGGAAGGAGGACAGCTTAAAACGCTCAGGCGAAACCGTTCGTCTGGCAGACAATCAAAGCTTTGCCGCTCTCAGGGATGGCGGCAGGGCACGACCCATTTTGATTTGATTTTGTGAGAAAGGAAGAATCAAATGAGTAACATTTCCCGCAAGGATTTTCTCAAGGGCGCGGCGCTCTGCTCGATGGGCTTGGCCGCGACCAGTTTTCTGGGCGGCACCGCTTATGCCGAATCCGTTGAATCACCAGCTTATCAAGGAGGTAGCAATATGAAGATCACCAAAGTCACCCCGATTCTCTGCGCGTCCCGCTGGATGCTCGTCAAGGTGGAGACCGACGCCGGCATCACCGGATGGGGCGAGTGCGGCGCCTGGGCGTGGCAGACCGCCACCGCCGAGGCCGTCAACATTCTCGGCTCCCTCCTGATTGATCAGGATCCGTTCCGCATCGAACGTCTGTGGAACTCCATGACACGCACCCCGCACTTCCGCGGCATCATCCTTCAGGCTGCGGTTTCCGGTATCGACATCGCCCTGTGGGACATCAAGGGCAAGGCGCTAGGCGTCCCGGTCTATGAGCTGCTGGGCGGCGCAACCCGCGACAAGATCCGCGCCTACGAGACGACCTCCGGCAAGACCCCTGAGGAGGTTGCTGAAAACGTCAAGAAGCTCGTGGACGAGGGCTGGAACCACGTCCGCGTCCGTCCGCTGAGCAACAACGCGTCTGACACCACTGCCGCGATGTGCCGCAAGAACGCCGAAATGTTCAAGGCGATCCGCGAGGTTGCCGGCTGGGATGTCGATCTCTCCTTTGAGATTCACCGCCAGTGCACGCCGATTCAGGCCATCGAAATCGGCAAGGCCATTGAGCCGTACCGCATCCACTTCTTCGAGGATCCGTTCCTCGATATCCCCGAGGTTGCCCGCTACGTCACTGAGAAGTGCCCGGTGCCGGTTGCCAACGGCGAGCGCTGCTTCAACTTGTACGAGCTTTCCAACCTCGTGCAGAACACCGACGTCGCCTTCCTGCGTCCGGACATGTGTACCATCGGCGGCATCACGGCCGGCATGAAGGTAGCGCACTTCGCCGAAGCGCACAACGTCAACATCATCCCGCACAACCCGCTGGGCCCGATCTCCACGATCGCCGCGCTCCACATCGACCGCGTTGTGCCGAACTTCGAGGTGCAGGAGTGGCCGGGCACGTTCGGCGACTTCAACGCGATGATCAAGGGCGATTCCATCAAGGTCGAAAACGGCTACATCACCATGCCGGAGGGGCCGGGCCTTGGCATCGAGCTGGTGGACGACATCGCGGAGAAGTTCCCGTTCCAGGGCATGAAGCCGCGCTGGTCCTACCATGAGGACGGCTCCCCGATCGACCGTTAATCTTCTTTTCGCTCCATTTCATTCCCCCTAATTCCCCCTAAAACAAAATAGACAGCCGCGTCAGGTGACAGCAACCCACCTGATGCGGCTTCTTTTGCGTCCGCGAAAAAGCACTCGATTTTTCCGGCGAATGTGCTATAATGTAAAGGAGTGAAAACGGTCAGTTCAAAAATCTTGGCATTTGCAAAGGAGCAGCAGCGATGAACGGTGCTCAGAAACGGACAAAACACATCTGGAAGGGACTCAGGGGCAAAAAGTACCGCTACCTGACCGTCGCTATCCTCTGTGTCAGCCTGATTATGGCCGCCAGTATGTTGATGCTCTATCTGGGCGGGCAGAAGGATGAGCGGCGCTATCAATCCGAAAGCTATGAAATGCTGGAGCAGAATACCACGGATTTCAACAAGATCTTCGGGCGGGCGGATGGCTTTGTTCGCAACCTAACAGCTTCGCTGGGCAGCCTCGACTGGTTCGCTTCGGCCAGTCAGGAGGAAATCGATGCCTGCTTCCCTGCATACATTGCTGACGCGGGTATTCAGTGGATCCGCGATGTGAAGAGCATCGACTCCCCGGTTGGGCGAGAGTTTTACAACCGCATCGGCGTTGTGCTCTCCAGCTCAGTGGATTTTGATAGGCTCATCCTTTACGCGCCCAACTCCGGCTTCGCCTTCGGCACGATCAGCGGCGGCGAATACTTCTTTCTCGCCCGAAACGAAAAAGAGCTCAAGCGCGTTTTTAACACGGATGTGCGCTGGCAGACCGCGCAGAGCGGCAGTCTTGTCTTTATTCCCGGCGCAACCGAGGAAGAGCACGAGCTGCTGTATATCGTCGAGCATCTGGAAAACGGCGTGACGCTGCTGATCGGCATTTCCGATAAATCGCTGATGGAAACGCTGTTCGCCAACCGTGCGCATCGCTCCTATAAGCTGGAACAGATGGTCGTGCACCTGCCCAACGGCGGCCTCGGTTATCGGGATGAGCAGAAAAAGGTGACGTTTATCGGCCGAACGTGGGATGTGCTGACCAATCGGAATGAAGTTTTTGAAAGTAACACCTATTTGATGATGCGGTATCGTTCCGCGTCGCCCGCCTATACGCTCATCGCCATTCTAAGCCCGACGGGCACGGGCAGCGTTGTCAGCGCAACGCTGTTCATGCCGTTCGTCGTCATCAACGTGTTGTGGCTGCTGCTCGTTTCCTTCATCTGCGTCTATGTGCTGACGCATTTCAATCGCCCGATTGAGGAAATTCTGCACGAAATTGGCACGATGCAGGGCGGCGGCGAGAATCTTTCCGAGGTGGAACAGCTCGCCATGATCGAAACCGCTATCCACCAGTACAATCAGGATCTCAAAGCCGGTCAGGAGGACGTGGAGGAACAGCGCAGCCAGCTCAAGCGCATCTATCTGGGCAAGCTGGCGCTAGATCAGAATACCTATCTCTCCGATCAGCAGCTCGAAACGCTGCATATCCCGCAGCTCCTTGCGCGCTACATGCTCATCGTCCTTTATCCGGATAACGGCAGATGGACGCACGCCGAGGAGGGCAGTGAACAGGAGCAGGCGTATCAGCGCCATATCACCATCCTCTCCGTGCAGGAGGCCATGCGCAGCAACATGCTGCTGAGCGGCGCGGAATACCTGACCTGCCACACGCGGCTGCTGATTGTCGTTCCCGTCGATGAAAACACGGACGAGCAGCAGCTCCACGATAAGGCCGTATCCAGCGCCAAGAGCATCGGCGCGAATCTGGGCATGCGGCTTCAGGTCGGTTTCAGCAAGGTATACAGCGACCGCTCCACGTTCAGCCGCGCCTACCGCGAGGCACTGAAAAGGGTGACGCTCGTGGAGGGAGGGGAAAACCAGCCGACGGGCGAGGTTAATTTCAGCGAGCTGCTCAAAAAGAACATGCGCATCGCCGATTTGATTTACATCGAGCATTACAGCGGCGCGTTCGAGGCGTTCAAAGAGATCGTTCACGAAATCTTTCGCCAGCCCAGCGGCGGCATGCGTACCCAGCAGCTCCAGAGCTTCCAGACGCTGATGGTCTGCATGCTCACCGAAACCAACGATGTGAACGCCCGGCTGCTGGAACAGATGGATACGGAACTGGATAAAATGATGCAGTCCGAAAACGAGGAATATGTGCTGGAATGCTGGAACGTCATCTATAAGCGGCTCGAAGAAAACAAGAGCCACAAGAAAATCAGCCAGTATACCGAGCAGTTCGCCGCCGTCTATCAGTACATGATTACGCATTTCCACGACCCGGCGCTGTCGCTTTCCATGCTCTCCGCCGAATTCGGCATGAGCATGTCCACTCTCTCGCGTGAATTTCAGAAAAACCTCGGCAAAGGCTTTCTGGAAACGCTGCATCAGATGCGTATCGAGGAGGCGCGCGCCGAAATCGAAAATACCGAACTTTCGCTCAACCAGATTGCCGAGGCTGTGGGCTACACCAACGTGTTGACGATGACGCGTGCCTTCAAAAAATACTACGGACAGACGCCCGGCTCTTTCCGCAAGACGCCGGAAAACACAAACGAATGAGCTTCCTCTCCGACGGGCCGAAAGGCCCGCCGGTTTTTTTGATGCTTGCGGTAAAAAATCGGAAAAATGCTCGAAAAAATTGATGCCGGCCGTGAAAATGCAAAGAATATATAGAAAAATGCGCAGGAAAAACTGCTGTGCTCCCGATTCTTGACGCGGCTTTTACGGGCGGCTATAATGCAATCAAACTTCGAGCGGCGGGAACGACAAACGCCGACACGAGGAAAAAAGAATGGAGGATACACCCATGAAAAAAGGAATCTTTGCTCTTGCCATGAGCGCCGCCCTGATGCTGGCCGGTACATCCGCGCTGGCTGACTACACCTTCACCGTTCATCACAGCGGTTCCACGAGCCATCCTTATCAGAAAGGATCCGAGTACTTCAACGAGAAGCTGACCGAGTATTCGAACGGCACCATGAATTTGGATATCTATCCGTCCAACCAGCTGGCTGCTGGTTCCAAGGCCGTGGAGGGCACTGCGCTGGGCACCATCGATATCTTTATTGAAAATCCGATGAGTGTCTGCAACGTCGTGCCCAGCTTTGAGGCGATGAATATGCCGTATCTGTTCGATACCGCTGAGCAGGCATTTGCCATGGTAGACAGCGATGAATGCAAGGTTTTCGCCGATGATTGCGAAAAGAATGGCATCAAGCTGTTGGGGTACTGGTATAACGGCTGGCGCAATGTTTCCAACAGCAAGCGCCCGATCGAAAAGGTAGAGGATCTGAAGGGTCTGACCATCCGCATTGCCGAGAGTCAGGTTTTTGCTGATATGATGGAAGCGCTGGGCATGCAGCCGGTTCCGCTGGCCAACTCCGAAATCTTCACTGCGCTTCAGATGGGTACGGTGGATGGACAGGAAAACCCGCAGAATAACTACATCAACAACAAGTATTTCGAGGTTAACCGCTACTTCTCCATGACTCGTCATGTGTTCAGCGTCGAGCCGGTCGGCATGAACCTGGATCTGTGGAATATGCTCACCGAAGATGAGCAGGCGACCCTGATGAAGGCATTTGATGATGCGACTGTCTATCAGCGTCAACTGGCGCAGGAAACCGAGGAGAATCAGCTCAAGCAGGTGCTGGCCGATGGTGCGGACATCGTCGTGACCTATATCGACGACCTGACTCCGTTCCAGGAGGCAGTGGCCGGTGTATACGACAAATATAAGCAGACCGATCTGAAGCCTTACATCGAGGCACTCGAAGCTGCCAAGGCGAAGGTCGGCGAATAAAACTATGACTGCATCGGGTCGGGCACAAAACCCGACCCGATTTCTTCTTCTCAAAACAATTTCAGGAGGTGCCTCAAAGCGATGAAAACCATCGAAAAATGCTTTAAGGTTCTGGATAAAATTTCCTTTATCCTTTCGGCCTTGTGCGTTGGCGGTATGTTGATTTGCGTTTTTCTTCAGGTTGTCGCTCGAATTTTCCAATTCTCCATCAACTGGACAACCGAAATGAGCCAATATTTCTTCCTTTGGTCTACGACGTTTGCCAGCTATGTTGCTGCTCGCCGCGGCAAGCTCATCGGCGTTGAATTGGTTCAGAAAAAATTCCCGTGGCCGGTACAGCGTGTGTTGCGCTTTGCTGCCTATGGTGCAGCTGCATGGTTCTATATTCTGGTGGATTATTACTGTGCGATTCAGCTTCCCAAACTGATGGTGCAGACCACTCCAGTGCTCAAGTGGTCGATGGGCATGATCTATATCATTATGATGATCGGTCTGGGACTTTTAAGTCTGTATTTTGTCTATGTTGCCGTTTGCAGCCTGTTTGAGAAAAAGGCTGTAAAACCCGCTGTGTCCAAGACAGCGGAACAGATTGCGGAGGAGGTTGAATAAATGGTCGGTTGGTTGTTTGGTTCCTTTGTTGTGCTGTTGTTAATCGGTACCCCGATTGCCGCAAGCCTCGGTCTCGCAGCTGTTATCACCATCATGATGAGCGGCATGCGCGTCAACATGGTGGTCGTCGGCCAGACGATGTTTGCCGGCATGACCTCCTATCAGCTGATGGCGATTCCGCTGTTCATCCTCTGCGGTAACCTGATGTGCGACGGCGGCCTGAGCAAGAAACTCGTCGATTTCATCAACCTGTTCTGCCGCAAATCTAAGGGCGCGCTCGCCTATGTGACGATTCTCGCCAGCGCGTTCTTCGCGGCGATTTCCGGTTCTTCCCCGGCGACGACCGCAGCTATCGGCGGCATCATGGCGCCGGAAATGCAGAAGAATGGCTATGACGAGGATTTCAGCCTTGCCACCGCCGCCGCGGCTGGTACGCTGGGGCAGATCATCCCGCCGAGCGTCGGCATGGTTTCTTACGCTGTTCTGGCTGAGGTTTCCGTCGGCACGCTGTTCCTGACCGGCTTCGGTCCAGGCATTTTGATGGCCATTTTCATGCTCATTTACGCCTACATCTACGTCAAGAAGAATCCCAACATCAAGATGAACGGCCAGAAGGTGACCGCGAAGGAAGCCGCGACCGTATTCCTCCAGAGCATCTGGGCGCTGGTCATGCCGGTCATCATTCTGGGCGGCATTTACAGCGGCATCTTTACCCCGACCGAGAGCGGCGCGATTGCGTCCGTGTACGGCCTGATCTGCGGCCGCTATATCTATAAGACCCTCGAGTGGAAGAACTTGCCGAAGATTCTGGTCAACACCGCCGTCGGTGCGGGCACCATCATGCTCATCCTCGGCAGCGTGCAGACGTTCAGCGTCGTGCTGACCCGCGGCCATATCCCACAGATTCTCTCCGAGGCGCTGCTGAGCGTGACCACCAACAAGTATATCTTGCTGCTGATGTTCAACATTCTGCTGCTGATCGCGGGCATGTTCCTCAATGCGGTGTCCGCTATCGCGCTGTTTACTCCAATCCTGCTACCGATCATGACCAGCGTCGGCGTCAACCCGTACCTGATGGGCATCGTCATGATCGTGAACCTCGGCATCGGCATGATCACGCCGCCTGTTGGCAACTGCCTGTATGTCGCCTGCGGCATGAGCAAGCGGCTCAGTTTCGAGCAGATTTCCAAGGCGTGTATCCCGTATATCGTCATGCTGATGATTGCGCTGCTGCTGATTACCTATGTCGAACCGATTTCGATGGGACTGATCTGGTTGACCAGCGCAAGCGCGATTTAAGTTTTCAGTAATTCAATCAGCTTGGTTTAGCTCAATTGCACTTTGGCCACATCTGCAAGACTTTATGGTCATGCAGATGCGGTTCATTTTTATATTATTTTCTATAGCTAGCACGATCTTCTTCATCAAATCGTATTTTTTGAAATTCGAAAAATCAGAATCAGAGTATTGCAGCATGTGAATGCACCTCTTTAATATTGTTATTAAAACATACTAATCTGCACAGAAATGAGATTTTCAGATTCAGATGGGGTATTATCTGAAGGCGAATCTGCGTTCTGCATTTCTTCAGCATTTTCTATGTTAAGATAGGTTTTTACCCGCAAGCGATCTTCTTCGGTAGGAATAAGTCCAGCCATCTTTTTGAGCTTCAAATCGCCGGGCTTAATCTTCTGAAAGTGTTTGGGATTCCGAGTGCAAATCCATCGCGGCTCTTTCTTCATCTCAAATTTGAAGGCAGCACCACACTTGCTACATCTAAATTCTCCGTTTGTGGGATAGACCTGTGCCGAACTTCGGGTATATCCACATTTTTCATTGGAGCACTTCCAGTAGATGCCACCCTTTCCGCCTTCTTGAATCACCATCTCACGCCCACAGCAAGGACATGATTGTTCACTTACACGTTCCACTGCGCCACAGATCGGATCAATGTCAAACATTTGTTCATAATTGGCAACGATAGTCTGATCGGCATGACGCTCCATGACTTCGCCAGTTTCACCTGTAAAGCTTAGTGCGTTTAGCGAACCTGTCCAAATGGCGGCACTATCCACGAAAATAAGTTTTTCGTGCATTTTTTTCTTATGGATAACGGTCACACCAATTTCCTTTAATTGTTTTTCACATAGGCGATACGTTGGCAATTCACGTTTCCCGCGGTCAGAATGGGCTTTGGTAATAACAATAATTTGCTTGCCTGCATGAATTGCATCGGCAAAGAAACCCAGAAGCCTGCTTATACGGCTTGTCGTCATAAATGCAGAGTAAATGATGAGCCGTTTCTTGAAATGCTTTACATCAGACAGAAAATAGTTGTCAAACACTTCTCCTTGACAGACCAGATGTTTTCCAGTGATTTCGTTTTCGGTGGTAATAGCAGAAGCCTTGCTGAATGCCAAATTGGGCAGCATACGCTTGGCATCTTCCTTGGGTAAGCATTTTTTATGAAGAAGATATTCCAGAAGTTCTCCCAGCGCGTTGCCCTTGGCTCTTTTTTCGCAATAGGAAAAATTACCTACCATGAAAAGCTGAAACTTAGCTCTGGTAACTGCAACATTGAACATTCTCCGCAGGTTGTCATTGATTGCTTTGCAAACTTCATCGGAAGAACTGTCTGGAATGAAAAGATTGGCTTTCCAGTGGGGTTCATCCACCACTAAATCAAAGATAACAATATCTGCTTCACTGCCTTGAAAGGAGTGAATTGTACCAGCTTTTACGAGAAAATGATTTGGATTCAGCCCACGATTTTTGTATTCAAGTTCAATTAACTTGTTAATCAACATGACGTGAGGCTTATAAGGGGCGACAATCAGAACGGAGGCATTCTGTTCAATGTTTTCATTTTCGCTTAAATGATTGAGCTTTTTATCAAGGAGTTTGAACGCCAAATCCACATCCACGACAGCAGAAAAGCAATTAAGCCGACTGTTGCTGCGGCCTTGAGGAATACCAGTTACCCATGCGTGGAGACTTTCGGTATCAATGAGATGAATGGGATATTTTGAACGTTTTCCGATATACTACTGATAAAAGGCGTCACGTTCGATGCAACGCCGACTTGCACCATCATCAGATTTTAGACCGCCATATTCGCCATAGTACATGTTTGCAATGTCTGCAATGGCAGCTTCCATACGTGAACGGAAGATTGTTGTATTTATTATCGATATTTAGCGCTTCAAGAATATCATTCTTAAATTCTTCAAAACGACTTTTTTCCAAGCCTTGAAATTCTTCACCGGCTGAAAGGAACAGAAGCTCACCATCTATCATTTTTGATTTTCCAGATATGTTCTTAATCATTCTGCCTTTGCAAACAGAATAGTTATACCCAAGAATTGTATTCAGTTGAATAAGACGCAGCATTAGGTTTCTATAACCGAAATAAGGAAAACCATCTTCCGTATTTAGTTTATCTTCCAGGTTTCTTATTGCGATTCGAACCTCTTGTTCCGTGTGGATATGAAAATTATCTACTATGAGAAAATCCGGATCATTTCTGTAGCTGTGGTGATCGTATATATCCTTGTTTTTGTGCTCATCAATGGCCTCTTGCACCCTTGAAACATCAAACTTCTGCCACCTAATATAATCATAGCAAAAGCGATATAGTGGTACATCCCCGACAGACAGGCTAATCGATAGATTCTCTGTTCCCTCCCAGTCTGGAAACACTCCTGTTTTGATGCGTGTTGAAAACGCGATCAGGCTATAGAAAATGCATTTCAAACGTTCTTTCGGAAGTGTATCCTTTATTCTTTCGTATATATCGATGGTTTTCTGACAAGCAAATATGAACGTCCTCAGATTTCCACATTTAAGAATCCCAAATATTATGATAATTTCGTTAATGTATTCTTCAGTAGCAAAACCAGAGAGGTGTTCATTTTCAAAAGACAGAATAATACTTCTCAATGATTCAGCATAATTGGGCTGAAACAAAATAGTATCTCCGACGGTTTTCTCCTTTGTCTGCAGATATTCCAAAGATGCTTTTGTAAATATCTTTTTTCGAGTACCGTCTTTATCCGGCTCAGACCAGACATATTCTATGAGGGCACTTTCGTTCGATACAATTAATACCTTTACGTCATCTTGTTCAACAAGACTATTGACGTATGCAAGTAGTTCGATGATATTTATTGCGCTTCTTTCTGCATCCTCCAAAATTATCAGTTTATTTGAAAGATCGACGGATTCATACAGCTGTCTCAACTCGTCATCAGACGAGGATATATCGATATTAAAGAAACTTGTTGCTCCCTTAAACAACGTTCTTACAACGTTTTTTCCTGTTTGGAACGCCTCGCTATCTTTGGTAAGCCATTTGGCTTTAAGTTCAAAATATATACCTTTGCTGATTTCCAACACATCATGCATACCGTAGAGTGAAACGACGACACATCTGCTTTCCTTTTCCCTTTTAAGTGAAGGGATCAAATGATTCTTAATGTAGTGACTTTTTCCGGATCCCCACTCTCCAGAGAGCATTATGGCGTTATGAGTCTTATCGTTTTCGAGGTAATGGATAATGTACTCAGTCAATTCTTCGTATGTCATATGAACGCTCCTCCTACGCCAATCTGTCAATAGGCATTCCGAACAGAAACGTCTTCCTTCAGTACTTGTCAAATTATTTCTCAGTATAGCTGTCTCAGTGCTCGATATTCCTCATCAATCAACTGTTTTATGACGGCTATTTTCTTTTCATGAGGCATATCTTCTGGCGGTCGTACACGTGCCTTGCCAAGTTTCGATTCTGCAAGTTTTGTTAGTTTTCGTAAAGACGCATTTGTCTTGAAGATAGCATCGACTGCTTCTGCACACTGTCTTGGTGGTAGAACGTTTACTGTTATTATCTTTTGAGTAGTATCATCCGTTGCAAACATGAATACTTGACCGTCACGTTCGTTACGATAGAGCATACTCCATGCCGTAATATAGGTAATATCCCATGCCTGATTCTTTATGCCGCGAACCGTATTATCAAAATCTTTCGATTGAATTCCCTTTGGAAGCGCAACATTTGACCCCTTACCAAACACCATAGCCGCATAAACCATTATGCTTTCAGCGATAGCGAGCGACGTAGCGAACAGAGGAAAGACATCTTATTTCGTCAACAAAGACAAGAAGAGCGTTCAACTGACACTCTTCTTTTGTTTATACCTCTTAATGCTGTTTTTGTTTTACCCAAATACTCCCGCGCAAGCAGCAGCATATCTTGCAATGGTGGTGCCGGAGACTTGGCTTAGCCGAGATTATGCCGCTCCGATACAGTATCTGCTTCTGAAGTGTTTTAGGGTTGAGACGGTCGCAATAGATACAAACGCGAGTTGGTTTCCAGAAGCACCGGTTAAGACTTGTCTTATAGTTGCAAAACGAACCGAGATGCAGTCAATTGGCAAATCCGAGCAGTATATCACTCGGATAGTAGAAACAGATAAAAGTGTCGAACAGCCAACGACTACGCTCTTCCCTCATCTCAGGGGTGTAAAGGATGCTCAAAAGTGGAGCATGCCAGAGGACGTGAGCTTCTTTTCAAAAAACTTAAGGTTACCTCACGATCTTGCGGAGATTGTAGGAGAGCGGAATGCTACTGAAACTGAATATGTATCGCTTTCCGATATGGGTATTGAATGCGGTCAGGGGCTACGGACGGGAGCGAACGACTTCTTCTATGTCCAAATTAAAGAGGAAGAAGGCGAATCGGTTCTCGTTCGAAGTAAAACATGGGATCGTGGCGGAAGGAAATATCGGTTCAAGAAGGATGATATTGTCCCAACGCTACAGAACCGCGGAGAGGTTAACGGGTTGGTTGTGACTCCCGATAAACTCAAAACCGCAGTGATCTATCCGCAAGGAGAAATCAAAGGAGAGTTAAGGGATTATATCGACCTGGCAGAAACCTACCACGACACTAAGGGGCGGCGGTTCAAAGATTATAGCGCAGTGGCTCCAAACGAGAAAATAGTCGAGGGGAAAATTGTTCGCGAGTGGTTCCGGCTTCCAAAGATGGCAAATCGTCATCTTCCGAACCTTTGCCTTACGAGAGTGTCGGCGAGAATCCCGGAATGTTTATTCGTCACACAATCAGAAACTGACCCGATTGCGATTGATGCGAACATGGTGACACTCTGGGGACGAGACGCTCGGACGATCAGAATTGCGTTTGCGATGCTCAACTCGACATGGAGCAAGCTCTACTTAGAGCTGATTTGTACGGTGATGGGTGGCGGTGCGCTTAAAGTCGAGGCGAGTCACCTCAAAAAGCTTCTTTTTCCAAAGCTTTCGAACGAACTCCTTCAGGAACTGGAGGATGCAGGAAAAGAGCTTATTGCCGGAGAAATGATGACTGAGGATATTCAGGAGAAAATCGATAATACAATCGCCGCAGCGTTCGGAGATGAACAGATGACATCTCGGATTGAAAGGCTTTTGGAGCGTAAATATAACGAACGGAGCACAAGATTATGAACAGAGAAAATCTGAGAGATTTCGCGATACAGGCGCAGGCGCTGATTGACGAGGGGGCGGTCGAGGATCGGATTCGCCACTACCTTTCTTCCAGACTGCTCAGTATCTTTCCGGATTATCCTTGGTGGTTACAGGCACATATGCAGGGCACGGAAGAGCATGTACATTTCTCGTCGACGCGTGGAAACCGAGACGGGTTTGTTGATGCGGTAGTCGGAAAGACGGCGATTGAGTACGAGAAGAATCTGACGATACAGGGTATTTTCTCCGAGGGGTATCATCAGGTCAAAGAGTATTCGGCAGCACTTTGCAATATTGGCATTCCGGAGTCGGAAGTCCTCAGTGTGCTGTCTGACACGGTCAGGTGGTACGGATATAAAGTTCGGATTGTCAGCGAACCGGCGGAAGGCAGACTACTCGGGCCGGACGACGTTGAGCTTGAACAGATTATGTTCGTCGACTTGTCGGTCGGGACGGACGAAGAGTTTTCTCGTTTTGAGCAGTTTATTAATCAGTTTATGGCGCGGGACGAATCGCGTATTTTGAATGCAAAGACGCTCGTGACGGACTTTGGCGTTGAGAGCAGTTTCTATAAAACCG
>ERZ779840.2525-NODE-2525-length-15657-cov-3.626394_pt1 | contig 15657 bp, 8 predicted proteins | sample MGYA00511561_ERZ779840 | MGnify/ENA primary metagenome ERZ779840 (study PRJEB29588, sample SAMEA2162036) | human gut metagenome | biome: human gut; feature: human-associated habitat; material: faeces | place: Denmark | collected 2008/2010 ...
AGCCGGCTCGGAGTGGGCAACGATCTTTTCGATAATGCCCGGAGCATCCGGCGTATTCTTTGTCCGCCCAGAGATGCATTCGAACGCCTGGAAGACATCAAGCAGGAGGCCTGCAAAGTAGAAAAAGAAGCCTTGTTTCTGATTGCCCTCGGCCCCGCAGCCACAGTGTTGGCCTACGATTTGTTTAAAGCCGGCTATCAGGCCATCGACGTCGGTCATGTGGACGTAGAGTATGAATGGTGGCGGATGGGAGCCCATAAAAAAGTGAAACTGGAACGAAAATATGTCAACGAAACTGCCATTGGCAGCGAAGTGGCGGATGCCGGAGAAGAATACCGGAAACAAATCATCGCCCAAATCGTTTGAGGAAGAAAAAACAGTTTGAGAAAGAAAAAACAGAATAAACAATTATTGAATACTGAAAATAAGAATGAAAGCTCTTTTCCTTATATTTCACGGCTTCAATGAGGCCAACGGAATTAGTAAGAAGATACGTTATCAGGTGAAAGCCCTCAAAGATTGTGGAGTGGATGTTCGCTTGTGTCATTATGATGTGACCTCTTATGGCGAACGGCGTTGGATGGTGGATGACGAAGTGATCGCCGATTTCGGCACGGGCTTTGCCGCAAAGATTTGGAAACGTGTCTACTACTCTCCTATTCTTGACTATGCACGCCGCGAAGGAATCGACTTTGTATATATGCGCTCTTTTCACAATGCCAGTCCGTTCACCCTCCGGCTGGTGAAGTCGTTGAAACGTACAGGCGCAAAAGTGGTGATGGAAATTCCTACTTATCCTTACGATCAGGAGTACGTCACCCGTTCCATGAAATTTCATCTGGCCATCGACCGATGTTTCCGTCACAAGCTCGCAAAGGCTCTGGACGGTATCGTCACTTTCTCCAATGCGGAAGAAATATTTGGCGGAAACACCATACGCATCTCCAACGGAATTGATTTTGAGGCGATTCCGATGAAGAAGCAGCAGAATGACACTTCGAAAGAGTTGCACTTGATCGGAGTGGCGGAAGTGCACTACTGGCACGGCTTCGACCGCCTTGTGCGCGGATTGGCAAATTATTACCGCAACAATCCGGAATATAAAGTATATTTCCATATTGTAGGCCCGCTGTCCGGCGAACGGGAACGGGCGGAAATCTTGCCTGTTATCCGTGACAACCATCTCGAACCGTATGTTCTTCTGCATGGTCCTTTGCATGGCGACGAACTGGATGCGATGTTCGAAAAAGCAGATTTTGCCATTGGCAGCCTGGGACGCCACCGCAGCGGAATTACGTATATCAAAACGTTGAAAAACCGCGAGTATGCCGCACGTGGCTTCGCGTTCACTTACTCGGAAACCGACGACGACTTCGACCACATGCCGTATGTATGGAAGGTGGCACCCGACGAATCTCCGGTGGATATTCAGGGACTGATCGACTTCCGGAAGACCCTGAAAATGACGCCTGCCGAGATACGCGAATCGGTCTGCCCGCTATCGTGGAGGGCACAAATGCAGAAAGTGATCGATGCCATAAAGACCAAAAATAAATAAGCAAAAACACAATTAATAACAAACAATATTTTGATAAATATGAAAATAGCCTACTGCATCCCCGCCCTCTACTACCCTAGCGGCATGGAACGGGTATTGACACTGAAAGCAAATTACTTCGCCGAAGTGTTTGGTTATGAAATACATATCATCCTCACAGACGGGAAGGACAAGAAACCGTACTACGAACTGCATCCGTCCATCACTCTTCATCAACTTGACATTGATTATGATGAATTGAACGGAATGTCATTCTATAAAAAACTACCTAAATATATTGCGAAACAAGGACGTTTTAAAAAGAAACTCAACGAATGTCTGCACCAAATTCGTCCGGACATTACTATCTCCCTGCTCCGTCGTGATATCAATTTCATCAATCGGATGACGGACGGCAGCACGAAGTTGGGTGAAATACACTTTAACAAATCTAATTACCGGGATTTCAGCAACAGCCGTCTGCCCGCATTCTTACGGACAATCGTAAGCAATTATTGGAGAGAGCAATTATACCGGCAACTTCGCCAGTTGAAACGTTTCATCGTATTGAGCCACGAGGATGCACAGGAATGGACGGAACTGGATAATGTTGAAGTGATCCATAACCCTCTTCCTTTTTTTCCCGACCAAATATCTGACAATAGCCATAAACAGGTAATAGCGGTAGGGAGATATGTTCCGCAGAAAGGATTCGACCGCCTGATCCCGGCTTGGCAACTCGTTGCCAGAAAGCATCCCGACTGGATACTGCGTATCTACGGAGACGGTATGCGTGAGCAACTGCAACAGCAGATTGACTCTTTAGGAATTACTGCCAGTTGTATATTGGAACCTACTGTTTCCAATATTGTCGACAAGTACTGTGAAAGTTCAATTTTTGCCCTTTCATCACGTTTCGAAGGTTTTGGAATGGTTATTATAGAAGCAATGGCATGTGGCGTGCCGCCCGTATCATTCACCTGCCCCTGCGGCCCGCGGGATATTATCAGCGACGGAAAAGACGGTTTGCTGGTAGAAGACGGGAATATCGAACAACTGGCGGAGAAAATCTCTTATTTAATAGAGAATGAAGATATACGTAAGAAAATGGGACAGCAGGCGCGTATGGACGTCCAGCGCTTCCGAATAGAAAATATTGCCGAACAATGGAAACAACTATTTGAAAGCCTGATTATCCCGGTTAATGAAAACAAATAAAGCATTCAATATCTATGGAATGGTATTCTAAGTATTTACAGGTTTATGAGAAACCTTTTGCGGAAGCTCCGCAAGCCGTTATCGAGGAAGTACGCCGCAATTTGGCCGGATTGCAGAGTAACGAACCGCTTGTCACTGTATCACTCATCGGATACAATGAGGAAAAACATCTGCTCGCCTGTCTCTGGTCGTTGAGCGAGATGAAATGTAAATATCCTGTAGAAATCATTGGTGTGGACAACGAATCGAAAGACCGCACTGCGGAGATTTACGAGGCTTGCGGTGTGCCTTATTTCACGGAAACGCAACATAGTTGTGGGTTTGCCCGTCTTTGCGGACTGAATCATGCCCGTGGAAAATATCATATCAACATTGATTCTGACACGATGTATCCGGCAAAGTATGTGGAAACAATGGTGGATGCGCTCGAAAAGCCGGGTGTAGTGGCTGTCAGCTCGCTTTGGAGTTATATTCCCGACAAGGATCACTCTTGGATGGGGCTGAAAATCTATGAGGCTGCACGCGACTTGCATTTATGGTTGCAGTCTTTCAAGCGTCCGGAGCTTAGTGTGCGCGGACTGGTATTTGCTTACCGGACGGAATGTGCGAGGAAAACGGGAATCCGCACGGATATTATCCGCGGCGAAGACGGGTATCTGGCTTTGCAGCTCAAACAATTCGGAAAGATTGCATTTGTGCGGAAAAGACGTGCGCGTGCCGTGACGGGGTATGGGACGGTGGGAGCCGACGGAACTTTGTTCAATAGTTTCAAGGTGCGTGTCGTCAGCAGATTAAAAGGTATCGGAGGACTGTTCACCCAAAAGAAGGAATATAAGGATGAGGAGAGTAATCTAGTAAAAAAGAAGTAAGAAAGGAAAGCCTATGTGCAAGAATCTCAATATCGGTATCGTTTTATTTTTAATTATTGGCTTAGTTATGTCGGGATGTATCCGCAAACTGAATCTATATCAAGGAGATAAAGACGAGGATGAAAACAAAGATAATGGAAAGAGGCGGGATGTCATCTGCGAAACGGAATTCATATACCCGTTCGGTAATGAAACAGCCGATAAAGAAATAGAAATAACCATCCACCTGAAAGCAGACAGACAGGTAGGATATCTGTATACGGAAATACCAACATTGAAATATAACAAAGATTGGCTGTTTCTGATGACACAGGACGACTGTATGCATTCAGCCTTTTCATATACATGGGCTGCCATTCATGGCAAACCTTTATCTTATATTTACTACTGCGATCTGGCTCATCTGCAAAACGGTGATTTGCCTCCTGATTATTATTCATTGGGAAAAACATTAGCTACCACCAATGGTACCGGACAGGAAGTACGTTTCTCTTTCGGAACTACCGTGGCTGCCGACGATGATTTAATGAACACACAAACATGGGTACAAAATGGATATACAAGAGATTATTTCCGCTTTTATAAAAAGACAATGTTAGTATGGGGCAACTTGCAGGAAATGATGAATTACGGAGTAAGCATCGCTTTCCATGACTTGAATCTACCTGACGAAGATAAAACAGAAGATAAGTTGCTGGCACAATTTCCTGTTGCTCAAAGCATGATACGTGAGAAACTGAATAATCGAACTTGTAAAATGCTGGCAGAGCCTAATGGAGATAAAAATTATATCAAAGCGGCTTTGAGATATGATAAAATCAGAACCCTGTGTGCACAAAGCGGAGCTACAAAACTCTATCCATTTCAAGAAAACGGAGATATTGAACAAGTAGTGATCGAAAGAGCTTTCTATGACCCACCCGAAGGTAGCGGGCTGACAAATCCGGATATGATTAAGGCGGCTATTCTCAAGGAAATGGAAAATCCAAAAGAAGAGCGGGCGGCTATTTCTATAGGTGCCCATAATACAGATACCGGTTGGGTAAACTTCTTGGAATGGCTCAACGACACATACGGACGAGATGGTGACGACTCTATGTGGTTTACCAACCAGGAAGAATATTATGAATATTATTACTATCGTTTGCACAGCAAACCGGAAATCAAACAGGTAAATACGCACACGTGGAAACTGACACTAAATCTGAATGGAGAGGACTCCGCTCCTTTCTATTATCCTTCCGTGACTGTAAATATCTTCGGGCTTAAAATGGAGGATATTGAAAATATAGAATCAAATGAAGATGTTACAGGACTCTCTTATGGTGACCATAAAGATTTCTTCATGCTAAATATCGACTGCCGGAAATACCTGGCGGAACACGCCGAGAATTTCGTGAAACGATATGAAGCGAATCCGACAGATGTTTCTGCCAAAGCGGACGCCAACTACTTTGTGAATATGCTGAAAGATTCGGATAAAAAGACGGAGTTGAAGAAACGAGCTGAATAAAATGAAATAAGAGGCTAATAAGAGCTGAATGTAAACGATACAAGAAAAATAAACAAATATAGCTATGAACGAAACCATTACCCTTTGTCTTGAAATTATTTTCTGGCTTGCCCTGTTCATTGTGTTCTACACCTATTTGGGCTACGGAATTGTGCTTTACGTTCTTGTCAAGTTGAAAGAGCTTTTCGTGAAGCCTGTGAAGCGTTCGTTGCCGGCATCGGACGCAGACCTGCCGGAAGTTACCCTCTTCATTACGGCATTCAACGAAGAAGATGTTGTAGACGAAAAGATGGAGAACAGTCTTGAGCTGGATTATCCTGCGGACAAGCTGCATATCGTATGGGTGACAGACGGAAGCGACGACGGTACGAACGAACGACTGCAAACCCGTTGGCAGGGGAAAGCGACAGTACATTTCCAACCGCTCCGGCAAGGTAAGACGGCTGCAATGACACGTGGAATGTCGTTGGTGGACACTCCGCTCGTTGTTTTTACGGATGCCAACACCATGGTAAACCGGGAAGCCATACGGGAAATCGTACTTGCTTTCCAAGACCCGAAAGTGGGCTGCGTGGCCGGCGAAAAACGGATCGCCGTACAGACCAAAGACGGAGCCGCTGCCGGTGGGGAAGGTATTTACTGGAAATACGAATCAACTCTGAAAGCACTTGACGCACGGCTCTACTCTGCTGTAGGAGCAGCAGGCGAACTATTTGCCGTGCGTCGTGAACTATTCGAAGCAATGGAACCGGATACGTTGCTCGATGATTTTATTCTTTCGCTCCGGATCACCATGAAAGGTTATACCATTGCTTATTGCACCAATGCTTACGCCATCGAAAGCGGTTCGGCAGATATGCGCGAAGAAGAAAAGCGGAAAGTGCGCATCGCTGCGGGAGGATTGCAGTCTATCTGGCGACTTCGTCCGTTGCTGAATCCTTTCCGCTACGGGATACTTAGCTTTCAATATACGTCTCACCGGGTATTGCGATGGTCTATTACTCCGTTCCTGTTGTTTGCTCTCTTCCCGCTGAATATTGCAATTCTGCTGTTGGGCGGTTCCACGATATTCTACGGAATGCTGCTTGCCATGCAGGTTCTTTTTTACGGATTGGGATATTGGGGATATTATCTATCCACCAAACAGATAAAAAACAAGTTGCTTTTTATCCCCTACTATTTCCTATTTATGAATGTCAATGTGCTGAAAGGCATCCGTTATCTGAAAAAGAAAAAAGGAAGCGGAGCCTGGGAAAAAGCGAAACGCGCTGAAAAGTAAAACAAATGCTATTATCTTTTGTTATCCTTACTATAAGACATTAGTCTCTATCATCTAATAAAAAACAGACATGAACAGAATATTACATGATGCGAATAACGCACAAAGAATATTGAAACTGACAGCAGACACGATGCTATTAGTTGACAGGCACGGCGTCTGCGTAGACATTGAGCCACATTGTGATCTATGGTTTCTGCAAGAGGATATACTTTTAGGAAAAAATATATTTGAGCTTTTACCAGAATATACGAGAGAGAGGGTGATGCCCATCTTCCAGATTGTACTCGAAGAACAAAGAAGCATCAGCAAGAACTTCAAGTTGGTGCTGAAAGACGAAACTTTTTACTTCAAATGCCTCATGTTCCCTTATGACGGTATGGTGCTTTGCCAATATCGCGACATCACGCAAAGAAGCAACGTAAAAAGACAGTTGGAACAAGCAAATCTCACCCTGCGGGCTATTCAAAAGGTAGCCCAGATAGGACAATGGACGTACAATACGAAACAGAATATTTTTCATTATCTTGGATATACCGGTGTTTTGTGCGAGGAAAATGTGCAAAACCTTGCCATTGAGAAATATGTGGAACTGATTGTAGAAGAAGACCGTCAGAGTTTTATGGAATGGTGTCGGGTGAACGAAAGGGAGCTCAACATGGAGAGCATCAGCTACCGTGTCCGCCTGAACGGAGAAATCTTCTATATGCGTATACAGACTTATCTGCGTGAACAGCGCTCCGACGGTAGTTTCAACATCGAAGGCTATATCCAGAACATCACGGACATACAGCATCGCAGAAATGACATCAATACACTGACTCATGCCATCAACAACGCCAAAGAAAGTATCTTTGCCGCCAAGCCCGATGGCACGATCATCTTCGCCAACCGTCGTTTCCTATACAATCATGGTATTTCAGAAAACGAAGACATCAGTCAATTAAAGATTTACAATGTCGCCGCAGATATGCCTACGCAAGAGGCTTGGAACGAACGTTGCAAAGATGTCATACACGGTGGCAGCAGTAACTTTGTGGCCCATCACCCATCTAAAATCAATAAAGGAATATTGGCTTATGAAGGTACGATGTACAACGTGACCAATGATTCCGGAGAAGAAAGTTACTGGTCGTTTGCCCATGATATTTCCGAGAGGATTCGGTACGAAGCCCAAATCAAACGGCTCAACCAAATCATGGATACAACCATCAACAATCTCCCTGCCGGGATTGTAGTAAAGGAAATCAACAACGACTTCCGATACATTTACCGGAATCGGGAGGCCTACAACCGCGATCTTTATAAGAACGACCCTGTCGGCAAGAATGACTTCGATTTCTACCCGCCTATCGTAGCCGAAAAGAAGAGACAAGAAGATATCCAGGTGGCTACCACCGGAAAAGGTCTGCACTGGACTGCTGAAGGAAAGGACAGAAACGGAAACATGATTATCCTCGACAAACGGAAAATCCGAGTGGACGGTGACGAATTATCTTCGCCTATCATCGTCAGCATCGAATGGGACATCACGGAACTGGAAATAATAAAACGGGAACTTCAATCGTCGAAAGAGAAAGCGGAAATGTCTGATAGCCTGAAGTCGGCCTTCCTCGCCAATATGAGTCATGAAATACGTACGCCGCTGAATGCTATCGTAGGTTTCTCGCATCTCATTGCCGAAAGCGACGATGCGGAAGAACGGAAGACGTATTATAACATCGTAAACGCGAACAACGAACGTCTCCTGCAACTTATTAACGAGATTCTCGACCTCTCGAAGATTGAATCGGGAACCATCGAGTTTTCCTTCGGACCGGCTAGTCTCCATAATCTCTGCCGGGAAGTGCACGATGCTCATATATTCCGTACTCCGCAGGGAGTAAGCCTTGTCTATGAATCCTCGGACGAAAGTCTGATGATTGAAACGGACAAGAACCGGGTATTCCAGGTGATTTCAAATCTGATTGGAAATGCTGTCAAGTTTACGAAGGAAGGAAGTATCAGTTATGGTTACAAACTGGTGGACAATCAGATTGTATTCCACGTAACGGATACCGGAACAGGAATTGAACCGGAGAAAGTGGGGCGTGTGTTCGAGCGTTTCGCAAAGCTGAACAATCATGCGCAGGGTACAGGATTGGGGTTATCTATCTGTAAGTCTATTGTTGAACGGCTCGGTGGAAAGATTTCCGTCAACTCCGAATTTGGCAAGGGGACGACGTTTACATTTACTTTACCATACACGATTGCAAATCCTGCAAATGTGGATTCTTCAAAGAAAGAGAATGGTGAAGGGAACATTGCTGGAATAGCATCTGCCGGAAAAACTGCTGATTCGAATGTTGACAGTTCTGTAAATACACGGCATGCCTGTATTTTGGTTGCCGAAGATACGGACAGTAACTTCGACTTATTGGAGGCTATTTTAGGTAAAGCTCACCGGCTTATACGTGCGCATGACGGAATGGAAGCTGTCACGATGTTCGATGAAGTGAAACCGGATCTTATCTTGATGGATATCAAGATGCCGAATCTGGACGGACTGGAAGCTACAAAAATCATCCGTGAACTGTCTGCCACTGTTCCTATTATTGCTCAAAGTGCCTTTGCATACGAACAGGACCGGAAAGCGGCTGAAGAAGCGGGATGCAATGATTTTATAGCTAAACCAATAGCGGATGATAAGTTGAAAGCAATGATTCATAAATGGTTGCTTCCTTCGTAGAGAGCTTAATCCCTCATGATATAACCAGCAAATAATTTAGATTAAATGAAAGCCTTTTACAGACTGTTTTATTACATATCCATCGTGCTGACCAGTATTTTGGCAGGAGTTACCATTGCGGGTGCTTTCGTAGGCAATGCCGCACCGGATAGTTTCAAATTTATGCCTTTCATCGGTTTGATACTGCCGATACTTTTATTGGCTAATCTTGCTTCTGCTATCTACTGGACGATTCGTTGGCGGTGCTGGGTTTTCATCCCTCTGATTGCTATATTCAGCAATTGGGGATATATGAGCTGTGTATTACAATCGCCTTTTTTCAGTCCGGCTTCGTCACCGATGGTTAAAATGAATGTATATACTCCGGGGGTGTTGACGGTTGCTACTTACAACGTCGATGCCTTTAACCACGAGCATACCGGCTACTCATGCAAGGAGATTGCTTCTTACATGAGAAACCTGCAAGCAGATATTCTCTGTTTTCAAGAATTTGGCATAAACGATGAGTTTGGCATCGATAGTATATCCGCAGCTCTTTCTAATTGGCCGTATCATTATATTCCTTCTTCGCCCGAAGGGAAAAATCTGTTGCAACTGGCTGTTTTCAGCCGTTATCCTATCAAGGAGGAGCATCTTATCATCTATCCTGATTCGAAAAATTGCAGTCTTGCATGTGATATTGAAATCAATGGTCGCACCATCCGCCTGTTCAACAATCATCTCCAAACAACGGAAGTAAGCCAGAACAAGCGCAAACTGGAAAAGGGACTTCGTACGGATGATTCCCAAAGAGTGGAACATGCTGCCCTGGGACTTATCGACGGCTTACATGAGAATTTCCGGAAACGGGCCGTACAAGCTGATCTTCTCAAGCAACTGATAGCCGCCTCCCCCTATCCAACTCTAGTCTGCGGTGACTTTAACTCTCTGCCGTCTTCGTATGTTTATCACACTATAAAAGGTGATAAGTTGCAGGATGGCTTTCAAACGAGCGGACATGGGTATATGTATACTTTCAAGTACTTCAAGCATCTGTTGAGAATCGACTATATTCTCCATTCACCGGAACTGAATAGCACGGATTACTTCTCGCCGGATCTTAATTATAGCGACCATAATCCGGTGGTGATGAGGATGAAATAAAAAAGATGCTCCGTTTATTGAACGAAGCATCTTTTTATATAAATATTCTAGAATGTAAACTTAACGCCTAACTGCATCTGCCATGCACTACCTGTAGAAGCAGTATAATCCCATTTAGAATTTTTCTGGAACACCTCGCGAGAAGATGCATTCATCTGATAAGTAAGAGGTTCTCCTACCTTACTTGCTGTTTTTAACAACCTTACATTATCATAACTCTGCAAACCGCAAGAGCGATAAGCCCCCCACTTCGAATTTAATAAGTTACCAATATTCAACATATCAAGACTTACTTGAATACCGTACTTACGGCTACCAATCTTAGCATAAAAATCCTGTGCTATCTTCATGTCAAAACGGTGAATCCACGGTTCTAAAGAAGAAGCACGTTCTACATACTGCCCCTTGTGATCATTCAAATAAGAGTCATTATTTACATAGTTCCAAAAATCTTCTTGTTGGTCTACCGCCGAATAAGTCACATTATTTTGTTTATCTTTAATATCCACAAATGTCATTTCTTCTTTAGAAGCAGGCACATACATCAAATCGGAATAGTTTCCGTCACCGTTCATATCATTAGAATAGGTATAAGAAAAACGTCCTTGTTGGTAACCTGTATAGAACAAAGAAACAGTCGTTTTCATATTCGCATAAGCAACTTCATAAGAAGCATTAGCTATCAAACGATGCGGGGTAGAAAATAAAGAATAAGAGACACCCGGATCATTCAATGAATTAACTGCAACATTATTCTGCCATACTGAAGCCGCCGATGAACCTGGATTTGCCGTCATATCTTTAGCCATTGTATAAGTGTACCCAAATGAACCTGTAAAGCCAAAATCAAATTTCTTCGTTAATACTGCATTAAAAGAATATTGATAACCTTTTTCATCCCCATTAGTCAACTGTATAACGGTTTTCGTCTTAGGATTGTCATAGTAATTATTCTTAGTCCAATATACACGTCCCGGTTGTTCATTATAGGTTCCAGAAGGGGCCTTTTCGTTCATATTCTTCTGAACAACATTATATATATCACGTGTATACATAGCACCAACAGAAAGCATAAATCCATAAGGTAACTGAAACTCTGCATTTACATTACTACGCCAAACTTGAGGCATTTTAAAATTCGGATCCACATAAGCTATAGCACCGGGGACCTCATTTCCCGGAGTTGATGGAAACATATCCGGATTTTGGGTAAGAGTTTCTTTATAATTTGGATTAAAAGCAAAGTTTGCCGGTAATTCCGAAGTCTCAAATTCAACCATATTTTGCATCTGACCTGCATTTGTCGGTTGGTTAGTGAACCATACAAATGGTAATAACCCTGTAAACAAGCCTGTACCTCCAGTCAAAACAATAGAACGGTCACCTTTTATATCCCAATTAAATCCTAAACGAGGAGATATTAACAATTTACTTTTCGGCCATTCGGATACGTCAACATTCGTTCCATTAAATGACTGTTCTTTGATAGCCGCATTCCCTAACAAATCATCAAAATATAACGGTAAATCAAAGCGTAATCCATATGTCAATTTTAAATTAGGTGTAATAGAATATTCATCTTGTGCATAAGCTCCCAACATACCAAATGTCAGTTCAGCTCCCGGAGCGTCTTTTCCATTATATCCATAAGTAATGCCATACAGCATCGGTTTTTCTCCCGTCATAAAATCGTCCATTGAAGCATAACGATAATATCCATAAGGAGCACGTAAATATGAATTCATGAAATACTGTCTTTCAAATGTTGCACCGGCAGTTATCAAATGGTTTCCTTTATTAATAGTTACATTGTCAGTAACACTAAATACATTATTCTCGACATCATTAAAAGGAGTAAACAATTCTGTACCCAATGTCATATACTGCTTACCGTCCTTGTAAATATCAACCATTGGAAACGCATCTCCCTTAGTTGTACGAGAATCTCGGATATGGGTATAAGTCACTAATAATTTGTTTTGTACTGAGGAAGAAAAATTGCTATTCAACTCACCGGAAAGAGACGTTACAATATTTCTAAAACCATAGTTGGAATTTCCAAATGCAAATGCATCAACCCCATAACGGTTTGAATTAGCTTTAGTGATTACCGAAGAGGTTGAACTAATACTAGCATCATTTTCTGATTTCACTGTGTTAAAACGTAATGACAGTTTATGACTTTTATTAATATTCCAATCCAAACGAGCCATAAGCTTCCAATTTTTACTCTCGAAATCATCAAATTTATCATAACTTCCCGGATCATATCCATATTTATCCTTTACAAAATCACTTATTGTCTTCAAATCCTTTATCCAAGTTCTAGAAATATGATTTTGATTATCCCCACTTCCACCTTCTTCTTGACTAGGAGTCCACAAAATACCAGGGCTAGTACTATTTTCTAATTCTCCATTTACAAAAAAGAATAGTTTATTTTTTATTATCGGAGCTCCTAATGTAAAGCCATACAAACTGGATTTATAACTTTCCACATTAGGAACGTCAACATCGTTAATAGATTTTCCTATAAAATTCTTTGGTTTCTGATATGTATAAACTGTTCCCTTTAATTCGTTTGTACCACTCTTGGTTACAGCATTAATAGAAGCTCCCGTAAAATTGGAATACGTAACACTATAAGGAGAAACATTAACGCTAATTTCATCAATTGCATCAAGTGAAATAGGCTGCGCATCTCCACCCGGCAAATTATTAGTACTCAAACCAAAATTATTGTTCAAAGCTGCACCATCCACAGTTATTGTATTATAACGTCCATCACGTCCGGCAAAAGAATTACTGCCACCCGCATAAGGAGAAAGTTTAGTAAAGTCAGTAATACTACGATTAATAGTAGGCAATGTCGTTAACTGACGCTCACTCACATTCGTTACAGTCCCCATCTTCTCTACTGTTTTCTGTGCTGTTACTATAACTTCATCCAATAATTCAGAACTTTCCTTTAAAACTACATTTAAAGTGTATACTTCTCCTAACGATAAATTTACACCTTTATAAATAGCAGTCTGATAACCAACATAAGAAACTTCAACTTTGTAAGGACCACCGGTACGCATACCTTGCAAATTAAATTGACCACTGATATTAGTCACTGTACCATAACGTGTACCTGACGGCTCGTGGATTGCAACCACAGTCGCTCCAATGATAGGTTCATCTTGTGCTGTAACCTTACCACTCATACTAGAAGTGGTAACCTGCGCACTAACGGTAGCAATGACCATGAGCATCGCCGCTACTAAAAAAGATCGCATTCTCTTTAACATAAATGTAGTTGATTAGTTAATATAAATTGTTTGCTTTTAAAAACTGTGCACAAATATAATTAATAATATTTAGAACTACATTACGATTATACTACAATTTTTTAAGAGAGATAAACGTTTTCCCTTGTTATAAAACGATAAAGGCTCTACAATATTTGCAGAGCCTTTTATTTTGAAACAGAAAGCATTATAAATGCTTCAATCTATTACTTTATACTAGTCAGTCATTAACTTTCTATAACGAACGCGTTTTGGTTCTTCATTTCCCAAACGTTTCATTTTGTTTTCTTCATATTCTGAATATGAACCTTCGAAGTAGAATACATTGGAGTCTCCTTCAAAAGCAAGGATATGTGTACAGATACGGTCGAGGAACCAACGGTCGTGCGAGATAACTACTGCACAGCCGGCGAAATCTTCCAAACCTTCTTCCAAAGCACGCAGAGTGTTTACGTCGATATCATTGGTAGGCTCATCGAGCAACAGTACATTACCTTCTTCTTTCAAAGCCATCGCCAAGTGTAAACGGTTTCTTTCACCACCGGACAATACACCGCAGAGTTTTTCCTGATCGCCTCCAGAGAAATTGAAACGGGAAAGGTATGCACGCGCATTCACGTCACGTCCACCCATGCGGATCAACTCATTACCACCGGAAATTACCTGATATACGCTCTTATTCGGATCAATATCTCTGTGTTGCTGGTCTACATACGCCACCTTTACAGTCTCTCCTACTTCAAATTCTCCTTTATCCACTGTTTCCAATCCCATAATCAGGCGGAACAATGTCGTCTTTCCCGCACCATTAGGGCCAATCACACCGACAATACCATTAGGAGGAAGCATAAAGTTCAAATCGTCAAACAACAATTTATCACCGTATGCTTTAGCCACATGTTTGGCTTCAATGACCTTATTACCCAGACGGGGACCATTCGGAATAAAGATTTCAAGTTTCTCTTCTTTCTCCTTCACGTCCTCATTCAGCAATTTGTCATAAGAGTTAAGACGTGCCTTACCTTTCGCCTGACGGGCTTTCGGAGCCATGCGTACCCATTCCAACTCACGTTCCAGTGTTTTACGACGTTTGCTGGCGGTCTTTTCTTCCATTTCCATACGTTTGGTCTTTTGTTCCAACCAGGAAGAGTAGTTACCTTTCCAGGGGATACCTTCACCACGATCCAGTTCAAGAATCCATCCGGCAACGTGATCGAGGAAGTAACGGTCGTGCGTCACAGCAATAACCGTACCTTCATATTGTTGTAGATGTTGTTCCAACCAGTCGATAGACTCTGCATCCAAGTGGTTGGTAGGTTCGTCCAGCAAAAGCACATCCGGTTTCTGCAGCAACAAACGGCAAAGAGCTACCCGGCGACGTTCACCTCCGGAGAGATTTTCTACCGGCTGATCTTCAGGCGGACAACGGAGAGCATCCATCGCACGCTCCAACTTGCTATCCAAATTCCATGCATCAGTTGCATCAATGATATCTTGCAATTCACCCTGGCGAGCAAAAAGAGCATCCATCTTATCCTGATCCTCATAATACTCCGGCAAACCGAATTTCTGATTGATTTCTTCGTATTCTGTCAGTGCGTCAACAATGGGTTGCACACCTTCCATCACTACTTCTTTTACTGTCTTTGTGTTGTCTAAATAAGGTTCCTGTGCCAAATACCCCACGGAATATCCCGGAGAAAACACGACTTCTCCCTGAAAGGATTTCTCCAAACCGGCGATGATCTTCAATAACGTTGATTTACCAGAACCGTTCAAACCGATAATACCGATTTTCGCTCCATAGAAAAACGACAGGTAAATGTCTTTCAGCACATTCTTATTAGGAGTGAAAGCTTTGCTCACTCCTACCATTGAGAAGATAATTTTTTTATCGTCAGCAGCCATAATGTATGATTATATATTGTTGATAATGGCACAAAGATAAGAAAAATGTTTGAATTCTTTTGGAGTTATAAAAAAATGTTCTACCTTTGCACCCGCATTCGAAAGAAAGCACTGAAGGATTGATTCGCTAGCTCAGCAGGTAGAGCACAACACTTTTAATGTTGGGGTC
>ERZ779840.2528-NODE-2528-length-15648-cov-2.453601_pt1 | contig 15648 bp, 14 predicted proteins | sample MGYA00511561_ERZ779840 | MGnify/ENA primary metagenome ERZ779840 (study PRJEB29588, sample SAMEA2162036) | human gut metagenome | biome: human gut; feature: human-associated habitat; material: faeces | place: Denmark | collected 2008/2010 ...
CTTATTGGTCAAGCGGATGGTGAACCGGTATGGATAATATGCCCCGTGTGCCCGAAGGTTATAGTCCTATTTACAGTCATGGACATATGATTTGGCTGGACACCAATCTCCAACAACTGTTTACGGCCAACTTGTTACTTGAGATGGGATTCTATCTCGAACGTTGGCAGGAAATAGAGGAATTCGAAGATGAGGCTAAGATGTTAGGGAAGTATATCCATGATAATCTTTGGGATGAAAAGACCGGTTTTCTGTATGACCAATATGCTTATGGTACACTCTGCAAAACAAAAGGAATAGGTGCCTATTGGACATTGCTCACTGATGTGTTGGATGATAAACAGCTTGACCGTATGGTGAAAGAATTAGATAATCCGGCAACGTTTAACCGGAAATTTCGTATTCCCTCTTTGTCGGCAGATCATCCTAAGTATAAAGAGAACGGGCGTTATTGGCAAGGTGGCATATGGCCGGGTACCAACTATATGGTGATGCAGGGACTTGTAAAGAAGGGATATCATAAATTGGCCCGGGAGATTGCTTTGAATCATTATGCCGAGGTTCTGGAGGTATATAAAAATACAGGGACATTTTGGGAATACTATTCTCCGGAGAAAGCGGAGCCTGGATTTATGGCGAGAAAAGAATTTGTGGGCTGGACTGGGCTTCCTCCTATTGCCGAACCGATAGAGTTTATTATCGGCATTAGGGGAGATTATGTCAATCAACAGATAATCTGGGATATGAATTTGACTGAAACTAATGGAATAGAGCGTTATCCTTTCGGTTCGGAAGGAATCATAAACCTGAAAGCTGAGGCACGTCGTTCTGCAAATGATGAACCACGTATCGCTGTTGATACGAATATCGGTTTTGAGTTGCTGGTGCTTTATGGTGGTAAGGAAAAGAAGGTGAATGTAACTCCCGGTAAGCATACCTATTAAAAAAGATTGTCTATGAAAAGAAATATGTCGCGGCGTCATTTCTTGAAAACAGGAGGACTCGCTTTGGCTGCTATGGCTATGTGCCCACCTTTGTCGTTTGCCTCCTCCGAAATGCCGGTGCAGAAGTACATTTCTCTGCGTCCTCCTGTGGGCAAAAGACATTTTGTATCGAAGGCGGTAGAGGCAACTATTGAGCAGACCAGGCCAAAAATAAAAGATGAGAAGTTGCGTTGGATGTTTGAGAACTGTTTCCCTAATACGCTCGATACCACCGTCAGGTATAAAATGAAGGCCGGCCGGCCGGATACATTCGTCATAACAGGTGATATTGACGCTATGTGGCTCCGTGATTCATCTGCGCAGGTATGGCCTTATTTGCCATTAATGAAAGATGATAAGGAACTGCAACTTTTAATAGCGGGGCTTATTAACAGGCAGGCGGAATGTATTCGGATTGATCCTTATGCCAATGCATTCAATGACGGTCCGTTGGGCAGTTATTGGGAGACTGACCATACACAGCATATGGTGAAAGAACTGCATGAGCGCAAATGGGAAATAGATTCTTTATGTTACCCCATACGTCTGGCTTATCACTACTGGTTGTTGACGAAAGATATTTCCGCATTTGATGCAGATTGGCACGAGACTATGAAGCTGGTAGTGCAGACCTTTAAAGAGCAACAACGCAAACAAGGTTTGGGGCCATACAGTTTTACGCGTGATTGTGACCGCCCGACTGATTCACAAATTAATAATGGATGGGGTGCGCCGGTAAAACCGGTGGGTTTGATCGTTTCCTCTTTCCGCCCTTCGGACGATGCTACTCAATACGGTTTCCTGATACCTTCCAATATGTTTGCAGTTGTGTCATTGCGACAGTTGGCGGAGATAGAGCATAAAGTGTACAAGAATGAGACCTTTGCCGGAGAATGTACGGCATTGGCAGACGAAGTGGATGCTGCCATTCGTAAATACGGAACATTCAATCATCCTGTTTGCGGGCGAATTTATGCCTTTGAGGTGGATGGCTTCGGCAATGCACTTTGTATGGATGATGCCAATGTGCCCAGTCTTTTGTCTGCTCCTTATCTGGGTTATTGTTCTTCTAAAGATGCTATTTACCAGAATACCCGTAAAATGATATGGAGTGACAATAATCCCTATTTCTTCAAAGGAAAAGCCGGGGAAGGGGTGGGAGGTCCTCATGTCGGGTTGAATTATATTTGGCCGATGAGCATCATCATGAAAGCCTTTACAACAGACAATCCTGAGGAGATACGCGTTTGCTTGAAACAATTGCGTGATACGGACGGAGAAACGGGCTTCATGCATGAGTCCTTTAATGTGGAGAATGTAGCGGACTTTACTCGCTCCTGGTTTGCATGGGCAAATACATTGTTCGGCGAACTTATACTTAAAACAATACGTGAATACCCTAACTTATTATCTCAAACGTTATGAAAATAGCTTATTGGATACTTGCCGCATCGTTTACTCTTCTATCCTGTGGAGAAGGGCATAATGATAGTATGAAAGACTACGGCATTATACCTATGCCTAACGGGATAGTTCCGGAACAGGGAACGTATATTTTGCAGGGTGAAAAGACTGTGGCTGTATCTTCAGAAGAACCTTCTATGAAAGTTTTTCAGTATATGGAGAATGCCTTGAAGAATACTTCGGTTACACTAAAGCGTGTTTCTTTAACTGAACAGGCTGATATTAGTTTCCTGATAAACGATACTTTACCTGATGAGGCTTATACGTTGGAGGTATCTTCTCACAATATAAAAATCAGTTCTAATGCAAGTGCAGCCGGACTTTTTTATGGTGTTCAGTCTTTATTGCAGCTCATGCCTGCAGAAATCTATGATACTCAGCGAAAGTATGAAAACAACATAGAAATTCCTGCAGTCAACATTACGGATGCCCCTCGTTTCCCCTATCGTGGAGCTATGATGGATGTGGGGCGTAATTTCCTGCCCAAGGAAGAAGTATTGAAGTTCCTCGACCTGATGGCTATGTATAAACTGAATAAATTTCATTTCCACCTGACGGATGACCAAGGTTGGAGAATAGAGATAAAAAAATATCCGAAACTTATTGAAATAGGTTCTCATCGCAAACAAACCCAAGTAGGACATTGCGATTACTATTATCCGCGACGTTTCGATGGAAAAGAGAAAGAGGGATATTATACGCAGGATGAAATCAGGGAGATTGTGAAATATGCGTCCGACCGTTTTATCACCGTAATCCCTGAAATTGAGATGCCGGGACATGCTTCGGCGGCATTGGCTTCTTATCCGGAACTTTCCTGTGGACTGGGAAAGACCTATGTTGTGCGTGATTACTTTGATGTCTTTGATGAAGTCTATTGCCCTAAAGAAGGTACGTTCGACTTTCTGGAAGATGTGTTGACGGAGGTTATTGACCTTTTCCCCAGTCACTATATTCACATCGGTGGAGATGAATGTCCGAAGAAAGCATGGAAGAAATGCGACCATTGCCAGACTTTGATGAAACAGGAAGGCTTGAAGGATGAGGAAGCGTTACAGAGTTGGTTCATACATCGGATAGAGCAATTTGTGAACAGTAAGGGGCGCGATATTATTGGCTGGGATGAAATATTGGAAGGAGGACTTGCTCCTAATGCCACGGTGATGTCATGGCGTGGAGAAGAAGGGGGTATCGAAGCTGCCCGCCAGAAGCACAAGGTTATTATGACGCCCGGTGACGAATGCTACATTGACCATTATCAGGAAAGTCCGGAATTTGCTCCGTTGGCTATCGGCGGTTTCTTACCGTTAGACAGTGTTTATGTTTACAATCCGCTTCCCACTGAACTGACACCTGAAGAGCAGGCTTACATCATAGGGACTCAAGCCAATGTCTGGGGAGAATATATTCAAACTCCTGAATACTTTGAGTATATGGCTTTCCCTCGCTTGTTGGCGATGTCCGAGGTGCAATGGACACAGCCGGAGAATAAGAATTTCAGCTCATTTGCTCAGCGATTGGATGGAGAATTCAAGCGGTTGGATTATTGTGGAGTAAATGCTTGCCGTAACTTCTATGAGGTAAATCTGACGGGAGCATGGAATGATTCTCGTCCTACTTATGAAGTAACCCTGAAAACATTCTGTCCTGATACTGAGATTTATTATACAATTAACGATTCTGTGGTGTCTTCTTCTTCTAATTTATATAAAGCGCCTGTGAGTTTATCCGAAGATGCTACTGTTTATGCGGCTGTTTACAGGGATGGAAAACCGTTGGGCAGAATTATGCATAAGGAGTTTGCAGTGAACAAGGCTACTGGAAATCCATATGAATGTGTACCGCCTCCGGTTGCGGAGAAAGTGAATGAAGGCATTGGGCTGACGGATGGTATCCGTGGTTATACCCGTGATTTGCGCCGTTGGGTGATTTTCCGTGGAGATACGGTGCGGATTACGGTTGATCTTGGGACGGCGATGCCTGTAAATAGGGTGGCTTTTGCTTTTCTGTGGCGGCCGTTTGATACACTTTGGCCTGCAAGAAAACTATCAGTTTCTGTTTCTACAGATAGTAAGACATTTACTTCTGTGGGTAGTATAGAGTATTCTTACGATTTCACACCTACTGAAGCCATTCGCTTCCCAGTGTCGTATTCCTTCCCGGAAATTATTGCAAGGTATATTCGCCTAGAATTGCTGAATGGAGGCTTATGTCCCGAAGGTTACTATCATGCAGGACAACAGAGTCGCCTGGCTATTGATGAAATAGAGTTTTATTGACCTTAAAACATATGTATTATGAAGAAGAAACTTATTCTTTTATTTTTGTGGGTATGTATACTTCCTGCTTTGCTGTCGGCTCAAAGTAGGTTCGCTTTCAGAGACGGAAAGTTTGTAATAGCCCAGTTTACGGACTTACATTGGACACCCGAATCTCCGAAGTGTGCTGAAACAGCCGCTACTATTCGTGCCGTCCTGAAAGCCGAACACCCCGACCTTGCAGTGTTGAGCGGAGATGTGGTGACTGCTGACCCTGCTATTGGAAAGCGGTGGTCGGCATCTTTAATGAAACTAAAACTCCTTTTGTTGTGACTATGGGCAATCACGATGCAGAGTACATGACACGAGGTGATATTTACGATTTCCTTTTAAAATCTCTCTATTATGTAGGGGTAAAAGGGCCGAAGGATGTTGGATATGGCAACTGTGTCATTCCTGTTTATGCTTCAAAAGAGAAGGATAAAGTAGCGGCATCACTCTATTGTATGGATTCTAATGATTATCAGCCGAATAAACTTTATGGTGCTTATGATTGGATTCACTTCAATCAGATTGAATGGTATCGCAAGCAGAGTGCATCTTTCGCAGCCGGTAATGGTGGCAATCCTGTGCCTGCATTAGCTTTCTTCCATATTCCGCTGATTGAATATAACGAACTTGCCGGTGATGGAAAAACCTTTGGCAATGACAAAGAGGGCGGAGTTGCTTCATCAAATATCAATTCCGGCATGTTTGCTTCATTTATTGATAGGAAGGATGTAATGGGAGTATTTGTAGGGCACGATCATGATAATGATTTTATTGGAATAGATAAGGGGATAGCTCTCGGTTATGGACGAGTGACCGGTACAGATGCGTATGGAGTGTTGACCAGAGGTGCCCGTATCATTGAACTATATGAAAGTAAATATAAATTTGATACATGGATATCTACTCCTTCGGGACGGGAAGCTGCCTATTATTATCCTTCGGGATTAAATTCGGAAGAGGAGCAGACCATGACTTATCAACCGGCCAAGAATGTGTCTCCTGATAAGCGTGGTGTGGCGTATATCTATTATGAAGGAAAGTGTAAGCGTGTTGCTGACATCGCATCTTGCGGTAAGGTGAAGGAAGGAACCATGAAGAACTTCTCAATCGAAGACGCTGCTGTTACAGACCACTTTGCTTATGACTTCCGCACATTGGTAAATATTCCCGAGAAGGGTGTCTATCGCTTTTATACCTTCTCTGATGATGGTTCTGCGCTTTACATAGACGGTAAGTTGGTGGTTAATAATGACGGCGGGCACAGTGGACGCCGTGCCGAAGGGAAAATAGCTCTAGAGAAAGGCTTCCATGAGCTACACTTGTTATATTTTGAAGATTATATGGGTCAGGAATTGGAAGTGGGATATTCCGGGCGGAATATTTTGGAAACGACCTTGCCTGACGATATGTTGTTTATTCCTGATTAATAGGTATTACATATATATATTATTTCGTTATTTTTTTGTAATTGCACTCAGTCATCTTCTGATGTTCTTTTCTGTATTCATTGGGTGAGACTTTTTTCAATGCTTTGAACTGGCGGGACAGGTTTTTTAAATTGTTTATTCCAACCTGTTCCGCTACTTCTACGATGGGGGCGTCGCTGGCCAATAGTAACTGGGCAAAGCGCTCCATCCTAAGGTTGAAAATATATTTGTGAATAGATTGTTGGGTGACCTGCTTAAAACGAATTTCCAGCAAACGGCGTGACAACGGAACTTGTTTAACAATATCTGATACAGTGATGTTTGAAGCCAGATTTTGATGGATGTATTTCAGAGCGGTATGTATGTACGCATCGGCAGTGGAGTAGAAATCAGTTGAAAGGCGGTTTACTATGTTGACGGGTTGGAGGACTACGTCGTAGTAACTGGCCTCTTCGTCGTTCAGTAAATGTTCTATGAGTTTAGCGGCTTCAAAACCGCCTCTCACGATGTTGTGGCTGATGCTGGATAGAGGAGGATCAGAAAGATTGCATATGATTTCATCATTGTCAACACCCAATATGGCTATCTTATCAGGCACTTTGATATTGTTGACTTTACAGATTTCCGTAATGCGGTTCCCTTGATTGTCATCACAAGCCATGAGTGCCGTGGGCTGAGGTAGCGACTTTAGCCAGGTGAGCAAAGGGGAAGCTTCATAAAACCATAAATCATCAAGGGATTGCTCCTGATAAGAAGAAAAATTGTTACCGAAACCTTGCGCAGCTATACACTCATAAAAGCCGTCACAGCGTTCCTGTGACCAGACGGTATTACGATAGCCATAGAAAGCAAAGTTCTGAAAACCTTTGCTTAGAAAGAACTCTGCTGCCATTCTGCCGGTTTTATGATAATCGCCGGTAATATTGGGAATGTTGGTAAACCTCGATTTATAGTCTTGCGCCACTGCTATAATTCCGTTCTTGCGGAAAAGCTCTACATTATCTTCATTGTCGAATTGCCCGATAATTGCATCTGCTTGCCAGGCTTTTGCCCATCTCAATACTCCCTCTATGCCATAGGTATGTTTGTAGGAAGGTGGCATCCGGCATACAACCCATGGCTCATGGCTCTTTGAGTAGGCGAGAACTCCTTTAAGCAAATTATATGCAAAGGATTCAGTAAAATCTGTCAGTAATATCAGGCGAATCATATAAAATAGTAAAAATGAAAGTAATTTATTTTGTATTCAAGAAAATGTGGCTGAATGCGGATAAATCATTATCTACGTAAATTTACTGTTCATATCAGAAATATCCGTTTTTATGCAGTTGGGTCCAATCAATGGGACTGTGCTCCATAAATAATTTTTTTTAGTCATGTTTCCTTTTAATTAATAAATTTCTGTTTGGCAAATATAATTTATTAATTTCTATTCCCCTAATGGAAACAGTATAATAATAACGAAACAGTATGTCTTTTTTTAATTCGTCTGGAAGGTACATAGGTAAATAAATAGTTAGGGAACAAATAAAGTTATGTAAAGAAGTGAAGTAAATGACATAATGACAAAATGTTAATCCTGCCATCTCACGTTTCTTTCTTTCGTGTAGAGGGAGGACATGGTGCGGAAAACGCAAGGATTCCCCGTTTGAGAAATGCTATCTGATGCAGAATGGGGACAAAATAGAAACTTAGGAAGAAAAAATGTTTTGTTTGGTTTTTATTTGAACATATATCAGAAGAATTTCTTTAAAAATGATTATTTAGCTATGTGGCTTGTTTGCTTCGAAATAGAAGAATAAGCACCTGTTTATCGGGAGGGCTACACCCTTTTTAGGTGATGGTATCACCCTTTTGTAACTAAGGTGTAGCCTTATGGTACAAAAGGTGTAGCCTTAGTAAATGGAAGATTGCTTGTTTGGGCAAAAAAGACCGTTTGTTTTAGTCAAACAGACCATGTAATTGCAGCGAATAGACCATCTGTTGTATGCAAATAGATAATGTAAATCATAAAAATAGCAGGTGTCATTCTCTGAAATAGACTATTTGTTGAATGTACTTGTTAGCAATAGTGAGGAAAATGATACTTTTGTCTTGTAAAAGATGATATTTAGTGTTGGTTTGAAAGTTACCCCATCATTAATTTCTTTCTTGAAAAGCTATTTATTATACTGGCATAAATAAGGAATGGAATCTGCATAATTCCCAATGCCCAAATGAGGGTACATAATGTCATGAAAACGAATATTACTTGATTAATTATATGATTTTCAGAGGCTTGTGTTTTGAAGATGCTGCCAAAAGGTATGAGTAAAAATGGGAGTATGACACTTGTAATACTCCATATACGGCAGAAGCGAAACAATCTTTTGTGGATTTGGTAGTTTTTTCCAAGTTCCGTCCAAGCCGTGATAATAGCTATTGTGCCGGATATATTGGCTAAATAAAGACCTATGCCTGCGCATTCAAGATTTCCACAATCTGCAATCCTTGTCCAGTACAGGTAACTGAAGAATGTTGGCAAAAGGCATGAGTAACAGGTGAAAAGAGTATCTCTCTTTATGAACTGAATGAATATGTTGACGAAAACAAAAAATAGTATCACGTATAGCAAGACTTTATAATAGTCGAAAACAGTGCCAGAAGGTGGAAATGTATTAGTGATTCCTGCTTCACTTACAGTTTGAACAGGCATGTTTATAAGACTAAAATGCCCTCTCAAAGATTCATTTGGAGAAGTGAGGTTTAACCACGGTAAAAAACAACTGATACATAAGATTGCAGAGCAAAAAGCTTGAATTAATGAAGAAAAGGATTTCTTTGAGTTTTCCATGATATGAGTTGTTGCTTTATAGTTGTTTCTTTGAAAGTTAGCAAAAATAAATAATCTTTTTTGATATTCCAAATGTGCATACAAGAAATCCTCCTTTCATTGCTTAAATATCTTGCCGGAAGAATATTATACAGTGAAAGGAGGACTCTGATAAGTGAAGAATTTGTTTTTATTTCTTCTTTCTCAAATCTCTTCCTTCATATTTACAGATTGCACTAATCCATTCCTCCTCCAGTGGCTTGGATTCATGCTTTTCAAGATTGAAAGCAACCATGATGGAGGTGCAGACGCACTTGATTTCCTGAGTTTCCGTATCAATCACCCGTTGGGCGAGGTGAAAACTCTTTGTCCCGATTTCCGTAACGGCAGTCTGTACGGCGATGTGGTCCGAACCGTAAATTTGTGCAAGGAAGTTAGCTTCGATGTGCACAACGACAATGCCATCTCTTTCCCAGTCAACGTCCGGACACACAGAAGCAAAATACTCGGTTTTTCCCAAATCATAGAAAGAGAAATAAACCGTATTGTTCACATGGCCGAACTTATCGACATCATTAAATCGTAGTTGTATGGGCAGGGTGTGGTTAAATTGAATTTCTTCCATTGTTTTCTCTTAAACTTTTCTATTAATCCGTGCAAAAATAGTACTTTTGCGTGTTAATCACTGTATTTATACACCAAGAAATGATAGAAGATATTAAAAAAGCCTGTCAAGTGATGAACGAAGGCGGAGTCATTCTGTACCCCACCGACACCATTTGGGGAATAGGTTGTGACGCCACCAACGAAGAAGCTGTGCGGCGTGTGTATGAGATTAAGCAGCGCTCGGACAGTAAGGCGATGCTTGTATTGGTAGATTCTCCTGTAAAGGTAGACTTCTATGTGCAGGATGTGCCTGAAGTGGCATGGGATTTGATTGAAGTGGCAGATAAACCGTTGACGATCATCTACTCCGGTGCGCGAAACCTGGCACCTAACCTGATTGCCGAAGATGGTAGCGTGGGTATCCGGGTAACGAATGAAGAATTCTCAAAACGGCTTTGTCAACAGTTCCGTAAGGCGATTGTTTCTACATCGGCCAATATCAGCGGACAACCTTCGCCGGCAAATTACAGTGAGATCACAGAAAAACTTAAGGCCATGGTCGATTACGTAGTGGGCTATCGACGGGAAGAAATGGGACATCCGAAACCATCCAGCATCATAAAACTGGATAAGGGTGGTGTTATAAAAATTATCCGGGAATAAAATAACGGACTAAAAAAGGTATCGTTATTTTTAATCTCTGTAAGCTCGGGTATGCCCTGAGTTTGTCGAAGGATTTTCTCTCTTATTATATGGATACGAGAGTAAATGCTTTATTTCGTTTAGATTGGTAAATATAGGTATATGGAAAAAGAGAAGAGAAGTTTGTTTCAGCGTTTCCTTTTATGGCGTGAAAAGAATATTAAGGAAAAACAGTTTATCTTGATACTCAGCTTTCTGGTAGGTATCTTTACGGCTATTACGGCTTTGATACTGAAGATGTTGATACACTGGATACAGAATTTCCTGACGAACAATTTCAATACAACGGAAGCCAACTACCTTTATCTGGTTTATCCGGTAGTGGGTATTTTTCTGGCTGGATTGTTTGTACGCTATGTGGTGAAGGATGATATCAGTCATGGGGTTACTAAAATTCTCTATGCGATTTCCCGTCGGCAAGGGCGGATTAAGCGGCACAATACATGGTCGTCTGTGATTGCCAGTTCCATAACCATTGGTTTCGGTGGTTCGGTAGGAGCAGAGGCACCTATCGTATTGACTGGTTCTGCCATTGGCTCCAATCTGGGAAGTGTTTTTAAGATGGAACACCGCACACTGATGCTTTTGGTAGGCTGTGGTGCTGCCGGTGCTATTGCTGGTATCTTCAAGGCGCCTATTGCAGGACTGGTGTTTACACTGGAAGTACTGATGATAGACCTGACTATGACTTCTCTGCTTCCGTTGCTGATTTCTGCAGTGACGGCTGCTACAGTGTCCTATATTACTACCGGAACAGAAGCAATGTTTAAATTCCACCTTGACCAGGCATTTGAGATGGAACGTATTCCTTACGTTATCATGCTGGGTATATTTTGCGGACTGGTTTCGCTCTATTTTACCCGTGCAATGAACTCTGTGGAAGGTTTGTTTGGAAAGTTGAAAGGCCCCTACCAGAAATTGGCTTTGGGTGGTGTCATGTTGAGTATCTTGATATTTCTTTTTCCACCGCTCTACGGTGAAGGCTACGATACTATTGAACTGTTGCTGAACGGAACTTCCAATGCCGATTGGGATACGGTGATGAACAATTCCTTTTTCTACGGACATGGAAATTTGTTGTTACTCTATTTGATGCTCATCATCTTGTTTAAGGTGTTTGCATCCAGTGCGACAAATGGTGGCGGTGGTTGTGGTGGTATCTTTGCACCTTCTTTGTATTTGGGATGTATCGCTGGTTTTGTCTTCGCTTTTTTCAGTAATAAGTTTGATTTCTCTTATTATCTGCCCGAAAAGAATTTTGCCCTGATGGGCATGGCGGGTGTGATGAGCGGTGTCATGCATGCCCCGTTGACCGGAGTCTTCCTGATAGCCGAACTGACGGGTGGATATGACCTTTTCCTCCCGCTGATGATTGTAGCAGCCAGTTCTTATCTGACAATTATTGTTTTCGAACCTCATAGTATTTACTCCATGCGTTTGGCTAAGAAGGGAGAATTGCTGACTCACCATAAAGATAAAGCAGTACTTACTCTGATGAAGGTGGAAAATGTGGTGGAGAAAGATTTTGTAGTGGTTCATCCGGAGATGGACTTGGGAGAATTGGTGAAAGCGATTTCAGCCTCACGGCGTAATATATTCCCGGTAACGGATAAGAGCGGAATACTGATTGGCATTGTTACCTTAGACGATATCCGGAATATCATGTTCCGGCAGGAGCTATATCATCGTTTTACGGTAGGCAAGCTGATGACGGCTATCCCGGCACGCCTTTATGACACGGATAGTATGGAACAGGTGATGCGCACGTTTGATGATACGAAAGCATGGAACCTTCCTGTGGTAGATGAAGAAGGGCACTATCTGGGATTTGTTTCCAAGTCGAAGATATTCAATTCATACCGTCAGGTACTGGTACATTTCTCTGAAGATTAATAAAGTTGTTATATGATGAAGAAAGAAGATTTACGAATAGTCTATATGGGGACTCCGGATTTTGCTGTGGAGTCTCTGCGGTGTTTAGTAGAAGGTGGATATAATGTAGTAGGTGTCATCACCATGCCTGATAAACCGGCTGGACGGGGACATAAACTTCAGTTTTCTCCAGTGAAACAGTATGCGCTGGAACAGAATCTTCCTTTGTTGCAACCGGAAAAGTTGAAAGATGAGGCTTTCGTTGAGGCTCTGCGTGAGTGGAAGGCCGATTTGCAGATAGTAGTTGCTTTCCGTATGCTGCCCGAAGTGGTGTGGAATATGCCACGTTTAGGAACTTTCAATCTTCATGCTTCCCTTTTGCCTCAATACCGGGGAGCTGCACCTATTAACTGGGCGGTAATCAATGGTGATACGGAAACAGGTATCACAACTTTCTTCCTGCGTCATGAAATCGATACGGGTGAAGTGATTCAGCAAGTTCGTATTCCTATCGCAGATACGGATGATGTGGGCATTGTGCATGATAAGCTAATGATGCTTGGTGGAAAACTGGTGACTGAAACGGTAGATGCGATCTTGAATGATGCAGTGAAACCTATTCCACAGGAAGAAATGGCAGTTGTAGGCGAATTACGCCCTGCACCGAAGATTTTTAAAGATACCTGTCGTATTGATTGGAATCAGCCAGTGAAACGTATTTATGATTTTATTCGCGGTCTGTCTCCTTATCCTGCCGCCTGGGCGGAATTAGTTCAACCTGATGGAGAGGTGGTAGTTATGAAGATATTTGAGACAGAAAAAATAATCCAATCTCACCAGTTGACTCCCGGAACTTTGCTGACAGATGGTAAGACTTATATCCATGTAGCTGCTGATGATGGATTTATCGGCATACGTGCTTTGCAACTTCCCGGTAAGAAACGCTTGAAGACAGATGAACTTTTGCGTGGATTCCGGTTGACGGAAGAATTCAGAGTGAAATAGTTACGAGCTACAAGCTACGAGTACTATGCAGAGTGACAGCGCAGCAACTTGTAGCTCGTAACTTGTAACTTAATTATTGCTTCTAATATTGTTTCTTTCCCAAAAATTTCCTTTCTTTGCATATTATTAACTACTAAACATCGAATGCCTATCGGAATACATTACGCTGAAATCTAAAAACACACGTAATGAAAGTACAAACAAATGCTGCTGACGAAACGTTAGTGGCCCTTTATGCACAAGGCAATAACGAGGCATTCGATATTCTGTTGAACCGCTATAAAGACCGTCTTTATACGTACATCTATTATACGGTGCGCAATGAAGAGTTGGCGGAAGACATATTTCAGGAAACTTTCACAAAAGCCATTGTCACCATTCAGCAGGGACGTTACAATGAAAACGGTAAGTTCCCGGCTTGGTTGACTCGTATCGCGCATAATCTTATTATCGACTGTTTTCGTCAGGAAAAACAGGAAAACATAGTGTCTTGTGATGAAGAAGAACGGAATTTACTGAATAATATCCGTCTGTCTGAAGGAACGGTTGAAGCTGAAATAGTGAACCACCAGATTCTTGCGGATGTACGTCGCCTGATGAAACATCTGCCGGACGAACAACGGGAAGTAGTACACATGCGCTTTTATCAAGACCTCAGTTTCAAGGAGATAGCTGAAATGACGGGAGTCAGCATCAATACCTCTTTAGGACGGATGCGTTATGCTATTTTGAACCTGCGCCGGATGGCGGAGAAGCATGGAATCGTGCTGACGATGGATTGAAGGGTACTCAACCGGATATTGGTCCAGGTATGGTGTTTTGGCACTAACCTGGGCTGATTTGTTTATATCTCTCATGTTTTTTATAACTTCTTGTATACTATATCTCTTCTTCTCCCGTTCTTAATACATAAAGTTCTTCCTGCTTCTTTTTGCAGCCCGCAGCTTTAATTAATTATTAATTTTCAGTTCAATAAGCCTATGGATAAAAAAACTACTCCTTCTTTTTCTTCTTCATCCGTGAAACCGCGAAGTTCTGATAATGTATTGCCGGATGGACATCCGCAGCCTTCCGGGAAAACTTTGGATTTTCTTCGTAACCTTGCCCGTAATTATCGTACAGTGCCTCAGCTTCCGCAAGGCTTGCAGGGTATAATATTAGGATGAATGAAATCTTTTGTTTACATTTGTACGTTATATCTATAATATAACCTGTAAAATGTAGTGTATTATGAAACCAATCATAGCTCCCTCTATCTTGTCCGCAGATTTTGCTTATCTGGCAAAGGACTTGGAAATGGTGAACCGCAGTGAAGCCGACTGGGTCCACATTGACGTTATGGACGGTGTATTCGTTCCTAATATATCTTTCGGTTTCCCGGTATTGAAGTATGTGGCAAAACTGTCAAAGAAGCCTTTGGATGTACATCTGATGATTGTGCAACCTGAGAAGTTTATTAATGAGGTGAAAGCATTGGGTGCGCACACCATGAATGTACATTTCGAAGCTTGTCCGCATTTGCATCGGGTGGTGCAACAAATACGTGAAGCAGGTATACAGCCCGCGGTTACACTGAATCCGGCTACCCCTGTAGCAATGTTGAAAGATATTATCCAGGACGTATATATGGTGCTGCTGATGAGTGTAAATCCCGGTTTTGGCGGACAAAAATTTATCGAACATACAGTTGAGAAAGTACGGGAATTGCGTGCTTTGATAGACAGTACCGGTTCGAAAGCATTGATAGAAGTGGATGGTGGCGTGAATTTGGAGACAGGTGCCCGCCTGATAGCTGCCGGTGCAGATGCATTGGTTGCAGGTAGTGCCGTGTTTGCAGCTCCTGATCCTGAAGGCATGATACATTCGCTGAAGGATCTTTAATTCTTCATCCATTGATAATTAACAGCCTGCAACGACATCCGTTTCTGCGACTTCTGATGCCGTTTGCAGGCGGTATTGTATGTGGAGATGCGCACTTCTTCTGGCAGCGGGCGGAACTTTCCTTAAATATTCCGGCAGAGGCATCCTGTCCGTTTTCCAATCTTTTTCCTGCTTGGATTTGTCTGGCAGGTTTCTTGTTACTATTTCTGACTTATTTCCTTTCTGATAAATATCGTATTCATTGGCTGTATGGAGTTTCCGTCTTTCTCTGTTGTTTCGGATTAGGTGCCGGTATGACGGAAGAATATTTGCATCGTACGGATTTTCCTTTTTCCGATGAGGCGGCAGTCTATCAGGTGATTCTTCAGGAAAAGCCGGAAATGAAAGAACGAAGCGTGTTATGTCATGTCCAATTAGAGGGAAAAGTGAATGATGAGGATTTGCAGAAAAGTGAATATGGACATACATTTTTATTCTATTTCCCGAGAGATTCCGCTACTGTTGCATTAAAGAGGGGAGATAGATTATGGGTACATACTCGTATTGCCCCTCCTGTCAATAATGGGAATCCTGACGAATTTGATTAT
>ERZ779840.2535-NODE-2535-length-15623-cov-6.061472_pt1 | contig 15623 bp, 21 predicted proteins | sample MGYA00511561_ERZ779840 | MGnify/ENA primary metagenome ERZ779840 (study PRJEB29588, sample SAMEA2162036) | human gut metagenome | biome: human gut; feature: human-associated habitat; material: faeces | place: Denmark | collected 2008/2010 ...
TCCCGCAAGAAAGCCCGCATACATCACGCCGACCGCCATTCCCTCCGGGATATTATGTAAGGTCACAGCCAGCACCATCATCGCGGTGCGGCTCAGGCTGCTGCGCGGTCCCTCCGCCTGTTCGCTTCCCACATGAAGGTGGGGAATCAGATGATCAAGCAAAAGTAAAAACAGCACGCCGACCCAGAACCCGATAAAGGCGGTAAGAAACGAAAACCTGCCCATATTCTCGGACTGCTCTATCGCAGGAATCAGCAGACTCCAAATTGAAGCTGCAACCATTACTCCGGCAGCAAAGCCGGCAAGTGAGCGCCGCACCAAATCACCAAGCGACTTTTTCATAAAGAATACGCAGGCCGCACCGAGTGTTGTGCCGAGAAAGGGAATCAGAATTCCCCAGAAAACAGCCATCATCTTCCTACGCCTTTCAGATATCCGCTCTTTGCTTTTTCTTCGGTGTCGTCCGATTCATCGTAGGCGTCATAGGGTGCAGACGGGTCATGTACTCGTTTTTTGAATGGCGAGCAGAGCTTGTCTGTGTGTGCAAACGCAAAGGCAAAATTGTCTGTCCAGCCGGTGTGTCCAGTGATAAACATCGGCTGCACGCCTGTCTTTTTCAGCTTTGTCTCAAGGACGGCGAGTGACTTTATAGCAAGCTTGTTGCTCTCCGCAAGTGTGGAAATGAAGCTGTAACCGCCGTCTGCGCCAAACCATATCGTGTCGCCGGTAAAAAGGTATTTATCATCAATGAGATACACCATGTGTCCCCAGGTATGACCGGGGACAAGGAAGCATTTGATTTTGATGCCGTCGATGTCCAACACCTGCCCGTCATGTAGCAGTACCTTTTCGTTGTTAATGGTGGCCTGCGGCAATTTGTAGAGGTGATAAATGACTTTGCGGTGCACTTCGCCGGTCAGATAGCGGTTTTCGATCTCTCCTATGTACAGCTTTGCCTTTTTGAACAGCCCCGGACTGTCCGCCTCCACCGCGCCCACATGGTCGGTGTCCTGATGGGTGATGAGGATGTGTCGGATGGATGCCGGGTCGATGCCGAGCCAGCTCATTTTTTCGGCGAGGCGGTCGTAGTTATAACCCGCATCGACCATAATGGTCGTATCGCCCTTGCGATAGAAGAAGATGTTCGCCACCCATTCGCGCACACAGGCGACACTTTCATCGATCCAGCCGGTGTTCAGGGGCTTAAATACCTCCTTGCCGCGATACATTTTGCTCATTTCTTTTTTCTGAAATTCGGTTGCCTTCTTGGACATCTCTGTTCCTCCTTCAGCTTTTTCCGGCCTGATTCTTTGGTGCGTGTGTCAGGAATTCCATAATCCGCCGGTAAAATTCCTGCGGATGGAGCATTACAAGCTCCGCATGCTCCATCTTTGGAATGCCGCGCGTCCGTATATGAGGAAAATATCCCTTGATAAAGCGGATATTGCTGTGCCGCGCCTTCTTTTCCTCATCGCCGTACCAATAGATCATGCGGCAGCCCGTTTCAGCCGGCTCCGGCGGCAGCGCATAGTTGTTTGCTGACCAGAAGATATTGCGGATGGTATGTTTTGAATAGGTTTTCAGATACGCCGCCAGCGCATCGTATTCCTTCACAGGATCGCGCCCCGGCAGCGTCCAGCGCTCCGGAGGATAGGCTGCCTCAAGGATTTTTCGGCTTTTCGCAATGAGGCTGAACCCACAAAAGTCCCGTAGACAGGCAAGACGGCGTAAAACCAGCGGCATCTGATACGGCGTAATGCCCGCGTCAATGACAGCGCACTCGACCGGGATTTTTCCCAGGGCAAGAAAACGCGTCAGGCACGCGCCGCCCAAAGAGCAGCCGTAAGCCGCGTTCAAGCGGGTGATGCCGCGCGCTTGCAGCCAATCCGTGATCTCGTCTACCGTCGTCTCCACGGAGATAAAGTCTTCTCCCGTTTCGCCGTGACCGTCATAGACGATCTGCATCACATGATAATCCTGTGAGAGCAGACCAACCGAGTCGGCGAACACCCACTCCGGCTCCGCCGTGCACGGAAGGAACAGCAGCGTCCTTTCATGTTCCTTTCCATATTCCAAAACTCTCATATTACCGGCTCCGATCTCATTTCTTCAGAATCTCCGTGATCTTTGAAAAGTCCTCGCGCGCCTCTTTGAAGTACGGCAGCATACAGTAGCAATGCACCATTTTCGGCCTGGCAAAGGCGGTATAAGGCACATTGGCGCGTTTGCAGGCTTCCTCAAAGTCCGGCAGAGCGCCGTACAGAACCTCGTCTGCGGAATAAAAGAAATGGATATCGCCCACACCGGAGAAATCGCCGCGAGAGCCGGAGATCATGTAGTCCGGTACATTCTTGCAGCCATGCCGCATGAACTTCTCCACCGTCACCATAAAAGCGTAGTCGATGGCGACGTCTTTTGCATTCAGCTCCTGCATCCGTGCCTTTTCGGCGTCGTTCCACGGTACCTCGCCGGGGGATACGGCGACAATGTGCCGGGGCTGCGGAAGCGGTTCCGGCTGCGCGTTGTTATATGCCGCGATGCCCAGCGCCAGCGCACCGCCGGAGGAAAAGCCGCAGGTACTGACATTCCCGCCGCCGTAAAGCTCGATCATTTTGCGATAGCATTCGTATACCATCGCGTAGGTGTCGGTGATGCAATGCTCCATGCACAGGGGATAAAACGGGAACCACACATCGCAGCCGGTGTCCCGCATCAGCTTGCGCATCACGGGCAGGTCGCCCTTGTCGGGGCCGATGACCATTCCGCCGCCGAAAAAGTAGAGGATCGCACGCTCGGAAGGCCTTTCATTTTCGCGGACGATCAGACAAGGAAAGCCGTTTACATGGATTGCCTCATAGTGCGCCTTGCGGTCGGTGGGCGTAAAAACGCCACGGCTGCGGTTCTGCTTTTCAATGACCTTTTTCAGTTCGCCCTCCGGCAGACCAAACGACTTTTTTGCGCCGGAGAGCTTATATACCCCGCGCATCAAATGTGCAAAAGCACTGATTCGCTTATTCTCTCTGACAACCACACCGTTTCTCTTCGTTTCCTCCATGTCAGTTCATCTCTCCTTTTCTCGGTTAGGATATGCTAACCGTGTTGCCTTTGAAAAGCTGCCGTGCGGCAGCTTTCAATTTTATGAAAACAATTCCGTGCAGGCGCCGCGCACCAATAGCTCCAGCACCTGCGGATAAAGGGAACCGATTTGCTCCTTGTGGGAAATCGTCAAAATCAATCCACGCACGGTAGCGGTTGCCAGCTCTGCGCCGCCTTCGGGACTGAGTGAATTCGTTTCAAGCAAATCGCGGATATGCGCTTCGTCATCGTGATAATGCCCCGCCTTGATTTTTTCGGGAAGCCTTTGCAGCAGCGCTGCCACATCGTTTTCAATAAAGGTCATCACACCCGTATCCGACATACGCTTACAAACAGCGAGAATCGCCTTCGCCGCACGCTCTGCCGGCGGCAAGCTGATATTCTCACGGAGCACTCCATCGGCAACATCGTAGAGTTCGGAATGGATATCTTCAAGAACTGCGAAAAACAGCAGCTCTTTGGATGCAAAAAACCTGTAAAAGGAGCCCTTTGAAATTCCAACGGCCTGCGTCAACTGGTCAACCGAAGTTTTTCGCATCCCGAGCGTAACCGCACAGCGCCGTGTTTCTGCAAGCAAAGCTTTATAAATCTGCTCGGTTTCAAAATCGGAAAAAGCCAAATCTGCGCCTCCTGAAAATATGACCGCAATCGTCTATCTGGTCATATTATAGCATGTACGACTTCATTTTTCAATAGAAAATCCGAATTATCAATGCAAACGGAGAAAAAATATGCAGGTGCCTGTCTGCTATTATCATTCGTCAATTTCCACCGTATCATCATCTATCAGTGTAAGAAAAAAGTTCGGCACAGAGCCGAACTTTTAAATCATTTGGACAGGTCTCTAACCAAGAGGTCAAGTACATCATAGACGGTCTTTCTATCCTTGGTGGAAAGTTGAGAAACTTTTGCGTCAAGCTGATTGTTCTTCTCAGTTACACCCGCATCAATGACATCGCAAAATATCATATCTGCAGAAACACCGAGTGCGTTCATAATATCAATTAGCGTTTCGACTGACGGTATCTTCACGCCTCTCTCAACAGCGCTGATATAATTTGAGCTTACATTCGCTTTCTGCGCCAAATCTTCCTGCCGCATTTTCCTCGCTTTTCTGCATTTGCTAATATTCAGACCAATCGTTTCGATGTCCACGGGAACCACCTCCTTCGGCGTTACTATCACACCATTAGTATTATAATCGACAATTCCCATACTATACACGGTCGTGTAGACACAAGCTAACTCTATTGGTTGTAATTTTCTCGGTTATCTGCTATAATATTAATGCTCATAGAGTTGATTTGTGTCTGCGAGCATCGATGAAATGAAGATGGAGGGCTGTCTATGACAGTTATCGTGTGCTTAGACAATGCGAATGGAATGATGTTTAACCATCGTCGGCAAAGTCGAGATGCTAATGTTGTCAAGGATATTTTGAAAACTATCAATGGGGCTTCTTTATTGATTGCACCATACTCTGAACCGTTATTCTCTCAAGCGGAATGCAGCGTTTCCGTCAGCGATAGCTTTTTGATTGACGCCGGTGCCGAAGATTATTGCTTTGTTGAAAATACATCGGTTGCTGAGTTCAAAGAAAAAATCTCAAAGTTGGTCATTTATAAATGGAACCGAGATTACCCGGCAGATTTCCATTTTGACATTGACTACGCAAACGATTACAAGCTCGAAACTACACTTGACTTTGTTGGCACCTCTCACGAAAAGATTGCGAAAGAGGTGTATGTCAGATGAGCCTCTTTTCTAAAAAGCCGAAAAGCATAGCGGACTTTGAGAAAGAGATTGAGAAGCTCCGCCAAAAGAAAAAACTCTCCGCCCGCAATTCCGAGCGTTTAGAAGAATACGAAAAGCAATTATCTTCTCTAAAAACTGTGGAAGAAGCAGAGCAGAAAAAGAAAGCGCGGCAAAAGAAAATTGCCATTGGCTCTATCGCGGCTTCAGTAGCGCTCGTCACTTGTATTATCATAGCCGGATGTATTTCTGAAAGAGGTACGGCTGAGCCGCCAACGGGATCGCCGGGGTATACCGTTTCGGATTCTTCTACCGGAACGACAACACCATCCGGCACAAGTTTAGACAGCCCATCCTCATCGGAAGCATCTGAACCACCAGCAACAAGCAATGTAACCACCCCCGCTAAAGAAAGCAATTCTTCCTTTTCCGTCAGCGAGGTACCTGCTTATTCCGGTTCGCCCTATGTTGTAATCAATAACAACATTCCGTATTTTACCGAGAGTGACTATACAACCAACTCATACGAGTATTACAGTGATCATGACTCGTTGGGGCGATGCGGCGTTTGTGTGGCTTCAATCGGAAAAGATTTAATGCCGACTGAAGAACGAGGTTCTATCGGAAGTGTTAAGCCAACAGGTTGGCATACTGTAAAATACGATAATGTGGATGGGAAGTATCTGTATAATCGTTGTCACTTGATCGGCTATCAGCTTTCCGGTGAAAATGCCAACACGAAAAATCTCATAACCGGAACTCGCTATCTAAACATTCAGGGAATGCTGCCATTCGAGAATATGGTTGCAGACTATGTGAAAGAAACCGGCAATCACATTCTATATCGCTCGACGCCAATTTTTGAGAGCAATAACCTCCTTGCAAGTGGCGTCTTACTGGAAGCATACTCTGTCGAAGATAAAGGCGAAGGCATTTGCTTTAATGTGTATTGCTACAATGTGCAACCTGACATTTCAATAGACTACGCTACCGGGGATAGTTCATTCGCTGGTACTCAAAAAACAGAGCCACCGAAGCAAACCGAGCAGCCTAATTCCCCAGCCCAAAATGTTGAAAGCACCTACATTCTTAATACCAATACAAAAAAGTTCCATTATTCTTCTTGCTCGTCAGTCAAGCAAATGAGTGATAAGAACAAGCAGACTTATACCGGAAGCAGAGAATATCTGATTTCTCAAGGTTATGACCCCTGCAAAAAATGCAACCCATAAACCAAAAGGGCGGCAAGGATTTTACTCCCTGCCGCCCGAACCACATTAGAACATCTGAACAGCCGAACTGTCCGCTTCTTTGTGGTTTTCACTGTACTGTCCCTGCTTTTGCGCAGGTTGATTTAAGTTTTGCCGATACCACGATGTAAGCCACACTGATAATGCATCCTTGTTATCAGGAACATCTCGCTCAGCGACTCAAAGCTCATCATGACTGCCACATGGTTTTCCGGCTTATTACCGAATTTCGGAACGATCAAGCCCTTTTCATTGGTCTCACCCGGACCGCTGTCGGCAACAAACAGAAAATCCGCTTTGTTGGCCGGTACCAGCTGCGCCACGCGGGAAAGGCTTTTTCCGTCCGGTCTTGCCCGGCCGATGGCTCTAAGCTTTTCGGCAGATGTGCCGCCTAGGCATTGATACAACGGCGTATTATCGCCGTTTTTCTTTTTGCTTTGCAGCATATACCGCAGCTCACCGCAATCCAGCTTCCGGCACAGTTCCAGAAACTCATCCACAGCAATATAGATATGAACATTGTTCGTCTGACGCTGACCGGCCGGCTTCGACTGATCATAAGCGGCAAATGCCAGATGGATCCTGCCGATAGAGAAGCTGTCATTCAGGCTTTCCACAAAACAGTTCCGGGCATCTTTGCGAATGATCTGAAATTGATTTCGGTCTTCACGCATGGCTGGCACCATCCTTCGACGTTGGCATCATCCTTATGAGATTAAGGATTTTTTCAGAGTTCTCCTCAAATTGAGGGAGAAAATCCTTACTCGTGTCATATTCCAGATAGAGCTCCACGAAAGTTGCTGTCCATGCGAGTTCCATTGTGTGATCGCTGCATACCTTTTCCGCCTTACGGAAAATCGAGCCGAGTTGGAAAATCTTTTGATGCCACAGCTTAAAAAACTCATCTTCAACAGGAATGCCAAATTCACTCAGCCACTCTCTTACGGTATGCGTTTCGGCATTATCGCCGCAGCCGGGATTGATGAAAACATACTGTATTTCTCCAATCTTTGCGTTAACTGTTTTTGCAGCTTTTTGATCCACGGTAACGCACCGCCCGATTGGGAACATTGCGCAAACTCCCGGTTTAGCCTTATGAACACTGCACTTACGATCCTTTAAAAGCGGGCACCGTTTAATTGAACCACGAGGCTTCAGTCGGACAATAGGTATGCAGGAGTCATGTCCGATATAAGTCTCGCAATATCTCTTAAACAGTTCCTCGGGTGAGATCTGCAATTCCTTTGCCATGCAGTATATGTCTCGCGGTGTCAGTAGAATGTCCTCACGGTTAATGCAGCACTTGCCGCACATGGTGCAATGAAACCGGAAGGGTTCGTCCACTCCGATTTTCATGCTGTCAAAATTGTCTACAATTTCTTTTAGTCTTTTATCCATTGATATTACCTCCAAAAATAGATGGAGGCGCCGCAAAACGACGCCTCTTTGTTGTGTCATACTGACCTGTTACTCTGTAAGTTCTTTCAGATACTCACGCAATACTTTCAGATTTCGCTCATACTGAGGCAGGAACGGTTTGCCCGTGTCGAAATTTCCGTATTTAGCCCAGTGAAAGCACATAATCGCTTCCTTCTTGCGTTCATCCGGAATTTTTCTGAGCAGCCGCGCCAACTCTTTTGCAGAGCCAAAATCAGCAGTTAAGAACGCACGGTCCTCTTCATCAAAGCGTTTTTTCATCCATGTTTTCACATGAACCTTCGTCCCTTTGAAATGCTGCCTGCGCTCGTAGGATACCAGATACTCATATCTGCCGTTTTCCTTCGGGTCTACAATGAACGGATATATCCGGCAAGCTCTCGGATTGACCGTGTGAATCCGGCATCGATTATCCTGCAGGAAAATGCAAGCTTCCTCCGGTCCCTGCGTCTTGAGAAAATACACGAAAAAGCCACACTCATTTAACAGTGCCGGCTCGGTATACCGTTCCCAAAAATCATCCATGCACTCGATATCTTCGCCTTGCTGCTGCAAATACTTTACGATACGGAATGCATCCAGAGCTTCGACCGGAACCTGCATATGTACATGCTTGCAGCATTCTCCGCAGCCGATGCACCGAAACGGCACCTGCTCCTTCGGACTCAGTCTGACGAGATTTTGATACAGTTCATCCATCAAACTTCCTCCAGCAGCATTTTTCTCCTGCAAATTTGATTTGCCTGAAGCCAACGCTGTCGCAAAACCAATACCCGATACCTTCCATCCAGACAATATCCGAAACGCTCATAGAGCGGCCTCTATATCCGTTCGGGTGTTCGAGGTTGAAAATGCGAAAAACATCTTCCGCTGTCTGCACCGGTAAATCGCCGTCAAAGACGAGCTCGTAGCTATCTGCGTTGATTCCACCGTGTAATACGGTAAATTTGTAACCCATGAACATCAGGTTTTTATCATCCTTTTCAGGAGCGATCTGATACAGCTTTATTTTCATTGCCGATAACCTCCCTTTTCTCGTAATACCGTCTCATTCCCTCCATTGCATGGCGAAGGTCTGAGTCAAAGCGGTACCAGTCTGCGATCAGCAGGTTTATGGACGCAGCGTCACAAAGGCATGCATCCTCTAAGCAGAACAGTTCGTAATCAACACTGTCTACTTCATTGAACGGCAGACTCAACACGCCTTCTTTTACAAGCAGCAGGAAAGTGCCGAGATGCAGCTCGTCCGTGGTTGGGTAATACCAGCACAGTTCATTTTGATATTTCCCCAGGTACTCCTCGCAAATGTCCATCAGCGCCCTATGTGAAGCACCGTTTTCACTGAGATGTTCAAGTACCTCCTGACGGCTTTTCAGCTCGCCAAGTGGGAAACGCTGACTGCCAATTTTGATAAAGTCATCGGTTTCGGGAGTATCCTTCACTCCGAGTATCCAAAAACTGTCCTCGGCAAGATGCAGGCATTCCCAGTCATACCCGAGATTCCTGCGAAGTAGGAGTTGGCTCACCGTCATACTGAGTGAACTGACACTGTCGGCATGATCCTCCTCCGGTGGAAGCGACAAATCGCGCTGACTATCCGTTGCATCAAGTGCTTCAAGGATACGGTGCAGATCGGATAAGGGAAGCCTCTCCAAGGGGAAACTGATATCCCAGTAGGTGTCGTCATCGGATTTTGCTACACAGAAAACATCTCTGCCAATGATTTTTCGGAGTTCTGTCCGGACCATTTCCGCGACCTCCAACCAGGTTAGTTTTATTACTTTTGAACTCATGGTTCGTTATTCCTTTCTGCCATATATGGCGCGTAATATTGGGTTTCATCCTCGTCGGAGACATAGGTGCCGATGCAGATCTGCGCACCTTCAGCCCGTTCGGAATTGTATTCTGCAAAGCAGAGCAGTTCCGAGGCTTTTCCACCATCGTGATCCCAATAGATATTGATGGCAGGAAACTGGTCGTCCTCATAGGCAACGGCCCGAAGGTAGCTTCCACCCGGAAGGGCAAGTGCAATTGTCGGCTCCAAAGGGCTATCGGCGTCAAACTCGTTTGCATCTGTCAATGAAAAACGATGTTTTCCGAGCGATGGCTTTCTGAACCGCCTTTTGGCTTTGTCCAATTCGGACTGAAGAGCTGAAAAGATGTATGCCACCTGTGTATCCGTGTACTCATATACGCCCGTTCCGGAGCAATTTCCGAGCAAGCGGATCATCTTAATGATTTTATTTACCCGTGCTTCTGCCACTCGGCGGAAACGGTCCGTCTTGGATTCTTTCATATGGCATTACCTCCGTTCTGTATATGCTCAATCTGAAATGCAATTTTTGCGAAGAACTGAGCATTGTCATCAAGATACCGCTGCGCTGCCTTTTCCGTTCTGAACTTCCGAACAGAGGCTGCTGTCGGCGGAGTATTTCGATCAAACCATATGCGGCGGTTACTGCGTTTGGAAAAATAACCATTGTCAGCTCGCAGCACATAGAACCCTGACTGTTTGCTCGGATCCCATGAACTGCTTTTGCGCCGTCTATACGGATGGGTGAACTCTCGACTCTTCAAATAGGATATCGATATAGATTTTCCGTCCAATTCACGCAGCTTATCGAGCAGTTCTTCTGTCGTCTGAACAATGTGCTTTTCCCAAACCGGTTCCGTATGTTCAACTACAATGACGGTATTATGACAAGCCGTATATTCCTCTACGGTGTAAGCCGTTTTCATTCCGCCTTCTATCCACCTGCCGAATTCTCCAACCTCAAAGCTACGGTTCCGGCTTTTTCTGACTCCGCCGCGGTTATCGCTGTTGTATTCCTCGTATCGTGCTGCAATCTGCCGAATCTCATCTTCGGTGAAAAGCAACTGGCCACGATAACCATAATTCAACACGGACCACTGGTTTTCCGGGACCTCGCGGCCAAACTCGAACTCAAAGCAATTGGACGAGCCGTGCTTAACGATCGGTATATAGTGATCATCCACGCGGATATAAGCTCTGTCATAGTAGATCTCGCTGCTCATACCAGCACCTCCCGTTTCACATGCAGGTGGTAGTTGGTATTAACAGTTTCAAAGCAAATTTCCTGTGCAGAGATCTTCTCGGTTCGCAGGACGGTACTTGTTCTGCGCATCCCGTCTGCTTCGCGGATAAATGCAGCCTCGCCGACTTCGATTGGATAAATCAAACTGCCGGTAAGCTCGATGTTCTTTTTATGTGGATTCATCCCGATGTCCTCCTTATAAAAATCTGATTTCAATTGCGGTGATCTCTCCGCCCTGCTCATAGGCATACACGCCATAGCAGCCATCACCATACCCGGACGAGCTATAAAAGCCGTCTTTGATCAACCATGCATCGCCATGCCTGACTCGATCGCAGAAAGCGGCCCATTCGTCGTCGGTATAATCCGGTTTGTTATGAAAGAAGCCTGCCAGTCCGGCATCTACACCGATACTGCCGATCTCTTTCATCTCTTTCTGACACGGAATTACGCCGTCAAGATATATCCCGATGATCCCAATCACATCGTAGCAATACGGTTCACCGTTATCGAATGTGCCCTTGTCCTTGTGATGCCATGCTATGCAGGTATACACACCTTTTCTGATCTTCACATCCGTCATGCGGCACCACACATCCCGGTTATAACACGGGTCTGTAATATCGACGCTTCCGTGAAAATCCATCGTTCCGATTTTCTTTCGTCTCATTTCTGAGCTCCTTTCTGAAAAAATATGGCGGAGCAGGAAAGACCCACTCCGCCACGTTTTTGCCGAGATTACTCAGCGAGCATATTTTCAAATTCCTGTTCCGTTAGAGTCTTCACACCGAGCTGCTGCGCCTTTGCAAGCTTACTGCCGGCCTTTTCTCCCACGATCAGGTAGTCCGTGTTTTTACTGACGGACGAACCGGGCTTTGCGCCCAGCTCCAGAAGTCGCATCTGAATGCCGTCACGAGTGTAATTCTCCAGCTTTCCCGTTGCAACAACGGTTTTGCCATAGAAGGGATTGGTTGTATTTGTGGACATATTTGTTGTCTCCTTTTCAAAAATAATTTTGTTGAGCAGCGGACGCCAAAGCTTTGCTTCTTTCTCATCCGCATACCATTTGTAAATGTTGTTGTGCATCGTCTCTCCGAAGTTCGGAAGCTGCGTAAAATCAAAGCCGCTTTGGATTGCGGATTCAAAGGCTTCCCATGAGCCGCCAAAATAGCGGTCCAGATCACGGCCGGCATGTCTGCCGACCATCGGGATGCCAAGACCGGCAATAAACTTTGCCAACGTGCAATGGCGGCTCTTTTCAATGGATTCCTGCAATCGCTCATAGGATTTCACGCCGAAGCCCTCCGTCTGGATGATATCCTCCCGGTGCTGTTCCAGTGCATACAGATCTCCGAAGTTTTTGATCCAGCCATGACCGATAAACTTCTCCAGCGTTGTGGCGGAGAGGCCCTCGATATTCATGCGGGTTTTTTCGCAGAAATGGTCAAACTTCTGAACCAGTTTGGCTGCACAGGACGGATTCTCGCAAAACAACTGCTTGCTTCCTCCCGGCAGGGTATGGAATGTGAGCCTTGAACCGCAGCAGGGGCAGGTATGCGGATAATCCAATTCTCCGCTTTTGGTCCTGTTCTCTGCAATCTGCGGAATGATTTTGTTTGCCTTATAGACCATAAGTTTGTCGCCGATACCCAAAGCCAGATTCTTATAGATGGTGAAGTTATGCACATAGGCGCGGCTTACCATCGTCCCGTCAATCTCCACAGGCTTAAAAGTCGCTGTCAGACTGACCATTCCGGTTCTGGTCACGGCAACATCCAATCCGGTACACTCCGTTTCATAGAGTTCGTCTTCCCATTTGAGTGCCATCAGCCGGTTTTCATGATGTCCGGTGGCACCAAGGCTCCGACCATAGACAAGGTTGTCATATTCCATAATCACACCGTCTACGGGGTAGCCATACTCAGCAGGCTTGAAATTTGCAATCAGCTCACGAAGCTCATCTGCATCATTGGTATCCGTATACACATACGGAACGACATCAAACCCATTTTCCGCAAGGAATTGCAGCTGGGCAGCTTTGCTCTGTTCTTCGATGGAATCGCTGATCAGGTCAAAAGCAAAGAACTCCAGATACCGCTTCCCAGACTCACGAGCATCCAGCATTCTTACGCTGCCGGCCGCCAGATTTCTGGGGTGGGAATATGGCTCGCTCAGACTGAGATTGATCTTTTCAAAGTGCGCCCAGGAAATGACGCCTTCACCTCGCACCTCAAATTTGTCTGTGCAGGGAATGCACATTGGCACATTCATAAAAGTGCGGACGGTATGCGTCACATCTTCACCGATAATGCCCTCGCGGCCTCGGGTGATTGCCTGCTTGAACTCTCCGCCTTCGTAGCGGAGGACAAGTGTCAGGCCATCCAGTTTCCATGAAAGCACCACAGGTCTGCCGTTTGCAAACCGAAGCATCTCATCAACGGACTTTGTTTTATCCGCTGAGAGCATCGGCTTAGTATGGCGCACCGGCGTCAGTTCTTTCAGGATCTCTCCGGAAACAGTCTGAGTGGGTGACCCGGAAAGGATCAAACCGGTTGTTGTTTCCAGTTCCTTCAGTTCATCAACCAGCAGATCATATTCACGGTCCGTCATTGTGGGATTATCGTCCCGGTAATACGCAACATCTGCCGCCTTGATGCGATCGATCAGTTCACGTATATGCTGCATTAGATTTTGATTCGTACTCATGTACAGTCTTTCCTCCTTGAATTTTGTTTTGTGGGTATCAGTTTTGTCCATTCGTTGCAGGCTCTGCAAAAGAACCCAGGGTCACAAATCTTTTGGTATTGCGCCGCTGTAAGCTCTTGAACATCTCCGCAGCAGGCCGTCTTAGCCCATATCAGCTCCGCCGTATCCAAAATATTGGACCGGTATTTTCGGTTGAACGGGATAAAATCTGCCCAAAGCGGATCATCAAAGAGTCTTGCAGCATGGCATTCCAGTGCATAATCTGTGATTTCACTTTTCCCGTGAAGCCAGGGTGTGTGTTCTGCACACCACTCATAGAGTTGCTTTTGAAGCTCCTGTTCACTTTGGTAGGCGATGAGCTCTGTTATCATCTCTCGCCATTCTGAAATCTCCAAATCGCCAAGCGCTGTCATGCAACCGTTTCGGTACTGATATCTTTTGCCTTGCCCCGTGTCGGAAATGAGAATGGAACGGCCTGTAAAATATCGGACTTTCAGGTCCGAAAAGCTCAGATTTGCTATAGCCTTTTTCATACGGCTATATCTCCATCTTCACTCTGCGCCTTAGAAAAAGGTACCGATGCATATGGCGTATACCATCTGTCCCACTCTTCCATCGTCAGGGTGTTTCCGTGAATGACCATGGCAGGGATTCCATACAGACTCAGTTGGATATAGGCCATCCAAACGCAGCGAATGTCGATATCCTGCGTCACAAAGAATGTATTTTGACGATAGTCAAATTCCTTACGCTGCATTGCCCAAATGGCACCGATAACCATCGTTCCAGAGCCACAAGTCGGCTCGTTAATGGTAATCGGACCATCCTTGGCTGAAAGCTCGCCCGATGGAAGCGTTATTTGTGCCATGAGCCGGCAGACATCGTCCGGCGTGAAGTATTGCCCGTTCCACTCGTTATTCAGATTCAGCTCGTGATAGATTCCCCCAAGAATGTCGCAGGGATCATCTTGATACTCACGGACAGTCAGAAATAGCAATGCCAACATCCGCGCATAGGACGATAAAAGTTCCGGCGTCATAGTCGACGCCATCTCCTGATATCGCTGCTCTCGCTTTTCGGCATTTTCCGGGTCGGTCTGGGCGGCAAGGCTGTTTGCGGTAATCTCCAGGAATGTGGTAAACACCGTGTTCAGTCCTTGTGACTGCGCCAGAGATCGTATCTCGGAAATCAGTTCTTTTCTGTTCTCACTGCATTTCATCAACATGACCGCCCTCCTGAATACAGATTTTAGGTGGAGAAAACTCCAGGCTTCTCCCGTTATCAACGAATTCCATCTCCGAAATGGTGATTTTGGTTTCCGGAATGGTATCGGAATATAACCCGATATCTGTAATAACCATATCGCACAGCTCGTCGAGTCTTCCATTTGCAGGTTCTTCTCCGAAATATACGCCCTTGTATTTGGCACCAAAGCCGTCAGGATTGCGATATATTTCGCTTTCATCCCAGTTTAGGGAAGCACTTTCGCCCGATGCCAGTCTGACCTCGATATAGTCGATAAACAGATCCGGTATGGTGGTTGCCGCCTCAAGGTAAAGAGTCATGCTCATCACCTCCGATCCTGTTTTGCTCCTGCTGCTCCCACTCAATTTCCGAAATAAACTCGCGAACTTCATACAGACTCAAGGCGATATAGACGCACAGCAACAACATGCCGGAAAGCGCCTCAAAGAACAGCCCGAGTTCGATTGCCATAATGATGGTTGCTGCCCCAAGCGGGATAATGATTACTGCCATAGCAAGCATGGCAACAAAAATAATTCGAGAAAGTATTCTCAAGTCAGATCACTCCTTTATTGGATTTTGTATATAGTTACGGCAAGCCATAAGGCTCCCCGAGAAAAAAGGTTGGGGGAACCTTACGGCTCCGATCTATATAAAAAAGCACCCAAAGAATGAATTTACACATTCTCTGAGTGCTTTGTTGCCTAACGGCCAGGATGAAATTGTAAACACAGAGGGAGGCCCCTCTGTGTCCGTCCGGTTCTGTGCTTCCCGTTAGAAAGCATAAAAATAGTGCCTGAAAGATGTTCTCTCAGACACTGTGTAACCTGAAAACTATAACTGCAAAAATGCAATCAATGAAACTTACAATGAAATTATAGCAGAAAACGAGGTAGATTTCAAGTAGTTTTCCGGATTTCAATCTTGTACCACAATGAATTTGAAAAAAATCCGTGAAGCCGGTTGATTTTTTCGAGAAATCCGGCTATAATAATATCGGGTATTAAATCAGCCGAAAGGAGAGGCTTTATGGAATATATTAAACGACATGCAGAAGCAACGGTGAATACGCTTTCCAAAA
>ERZ779840.2537-NODE-2537-length-15621-cov-5.120519_pt1 | contig 15621 bp, 18 predicted proteins | sample MGYA00511561_ERZ779840 | MGnify/ENA primary metagenome ERZ779840 (study PRJEB29588, sample SAMEA2162036) | human gut metagenome | biome: human gut; feature: human-associated habitat; material: faeces | place: Denmark | collected 2008/2010 ...
TCAAAAGAAGCTGATTGATATTCGCATCGCTTCGGGCATCCAGATAGGCAAGCTCCAACTGCTCCATCGCTTTTGGCGTCTCGCTCGCAGGCGTGGGACGGAATCGGACGCGGCGGTTTCCGTCGGCGTCGATTTCTAAAATCACATTATCATCCGTTTTGTACTGCCCGCCGTACTCGTAACCCGCAAAGCTCATCATCATTTCGTGCAGCCGCAGAATGTCGCTCTGCCGGAAATCAATGTGCTCATAATCCAAGTGGATTGTATTAAGAGCGTCACGGTATCCGGCAATCTCCGCCTCATTGTGGTTCAGCGGGGCGCTGTTCTGATTGACAATGGCGGCGATACGCTCGTCGCTTGTTACAATGCCCTCGATGGCATTGGAGCTTTTAATGGACTGCACTTTTGCGACGGCTTCCAGCTCTGTAAAGATCTGCGTATATTCTTCCTTGCGCACGCCTGCCATGGTTTTCAGCGCCGCAATATTAGAGGTGAGGTTCACAAAGTTTGCAGGCAGCAAACCGTTATTTAAAAAAGAGTAATCGAATTTTCTCATACAGCTCCCGCCTTTCTGCATATTATTGTATAATATTATATGCAGAAAAGCAAGAGCTCGTCCGGATTATCTGCACATATTATCTCAAGCTATATGCAGAAATGATTTTGGAGTAGTATGTCCGCAGAAGCGACCGTGCTGCCCCATGTCGACCAAATTCACTTCATGATTCGGAGTATCAATTCGTTGATATCCTCCGTGGGCTTTCCGGCCTTCACAGCTTTGTTCCGGAAATTCAGCAGCGCAGTCCTCAGCAAGCGCACCTCACTTGGACTCAGCGCAACAACCACTTTCTGCTCTTTCTTCCAGAACAACATAGTCACCACCTCGTCGTTTTCTTTTATGCTATCGGAACCAACGGTGATTGGCAAATATGCAAATCATCGCTCCTGATCGCGCTCCTTCTGCTTCACCTCCATTACGGAGCCGCAAGCCTTTTCGTATTCCTTGTCGGTGATAAGTCCGGCCTTATAATCCATGTAAGTGGCTGCCGCTTGCGCGTCTTTGATGGCGCGGATCAGCGTCTCGGGCTTGTCCCGGATGACCTGAATCCAGGACTGCACATAGGCCTTGTGGTTATCGATGTGCTGCGGTGTAGCGGTCACATCCAGATTGACACCCATGAAGCAGGAACACATCTCCGCCACCAGCTCCTCGTAAGCATACTGCGGCGTGCCGAACAGCGCACCATGCGGCCGGTTCAGCCTTGCGGGATGGCCGGTGGAGTGAGACAGTTCATGGAGTGCTGTGGCGTTGAAGGCGTACTCGCTATGGAAAGAGCCAGGGCTGGGCAGGTGGATTTTGTCCTGCATGGGTGAATAGTAGGCCTGATCGCCGCCGTCTGTCAGAATCTCCACGCCCATTCCGCTGCTGAGCTTTTCGATCAATGCATCCGGTGTAATGTCGCTCTTCTGCACCGCAGGGCGCTCCGGCATTCCCACAATATCGCAGGCGTTGAACACCGCCGTGTAACGAGTGGACAGCGTAAACTCCTTTTCGCCGCGGCCGTTCTCCAACTCCTGCTTGTACTGTTCCCAGGTCAGCGCCTTCTTGTTGGCGATATCGTAGGGATACCAGTATTCCACATAGGTTGCCTTGGAACCTTTCTTCAGGTGCCACTTTTGTTTGGGGTGGTACTTGCCGTCTGCATCCATGATCTGTACCATCGTCACCCAGCGAGGATCGTTGTAGCCCTTCATCATGGCGATGAGGGAGAGCCAGAAGGCATTGCTGCCCCGGTAGCAGGCCTTGGTGATGCCGTTATGCGGAGCATCGTTGCCGCTGCCGCGCCATTCCTTCTGCCACTCCAGCCCCTTTTCCTCCAGCACATGAGCGAAGGTCTCGGCCAGCTCAGCACGGTATTCGTCCTTATTCTTCGGCCGGCTCATCTGCGATCGCCTCCCATTCTTCCGGCGTCAGGGTGTCCTCGTCGATAAACACGATTTCTGTCTTCATCTTGCATCCCTCCGATCTTTCGGTGTTTGAGAAGGAACGTCTTCAACGGAAACCCTTTTCGGAGGCGTATCAACCTCTGCCAGATAATTCCGAGAGATCGTTTTTCCATTCTGGTCTCGGTAGAGCGTCACGCACAGCGGCACGCCGCAGTCCAGCTGCTCCTTCAGGTCGGTCAGAAACTGTTCCTCGCTCTTGCATTCGACGCTCTCGACCACTTCGCCACGGAAACCCAGATAGTCGATTCTGGCTACAGGGTTTACACCGTTGTGAGAGCAAACCTTCATCTTGCATCGTTCCTTTCTCGTTTTTCTCTTGTCTGCTCCGGCAGCCGGAAACCGTAGACCTTCGCAATGTCATCGCCGAGGCGCTCCGTCACCCGATCAATGCCCTCCGCCGTCAGCGTATGATCGAGGATCTTTTCTTTGAAATCCTCGATAGCCTCCTCGCTGACGTCTTCCCGGTATTTACGGTAGAGATAGTAATTTCGTCCGTCGTGATGATAGCCGTCCAGGCGGAGATCGCCTTTACAGTCCACATACCAGGTCGCGCTATCCAGCTGCGATTCCAGGCAATCCTTGATGCAGCCGCTGGAGATTTCCCGGTAGCCGGTGTGCCGTCCATCCCACCGGCCGATGTCGGCGATGACGATGATGGGTGTTCCCACTTGAATATCCAGATTCCGGCGCTCATCGTCCAGATAATCGTTGTTGAGATCGCACATGAGCTGGTATTTCTCATCGTCGGACAGGCCGGAATAGTCCTCCTCGAAGGCATCCCGGTAGTTATCCCAGTCCAGATACTCGTTGGACCAGATGACAAACGTAAATTGCTCTTTGGACACAGGCAGGCTCATCGGCAGTCTCCGCGATTCCGCTCATCGGGACGGGCTTCCCATGTGACGTCGGCCTCATTCCAGTTGATCTTTCCGCTGAAATACAGCTCCTTTGCAATGGCTTCTGCCTCGGCGACATCTTTTGCTTCCACAGCGATGGTGGCGTAACTGATATCTTTCACATCCACGAAATACTTCATCTTGTATCACTCCGATCTTTGTTAGTGCTGTCGCCGGACTTGAGAAATTCGTCCGGTATATCTTTCTTTCAGCCGGTAAACAGCCAGGTTTACGGGGGGGAGAGTGTGAGAGGGGGAAGACAAGCAATACCGTGACCGAAAAATGTGCAGACTGCTCCCTTGGCGTGGCTGTTTCTTTACCTTGCATCGTTCCTCTGGCGTTCCAGATGCCGGTGGTAGTATTCAAGCGCTTTCAAAATATACGCACCGGTCTGCTCATAGGGAACGCTGGAGGGAATGTACTTTCTCGCCTCCGCGTACTGGATGTTGATCTTCTCTTTTTGATTTGGTTTTTCCTCGCACATGATGGATTCGATGACTGCCGGAGAGAGCTTGCCCTCCTTCGAAAAGGTTCGCAGCTTGATGGCCTGTGCATGAGATGGCGTTGCCAGCGAAAGCCCGATCGCCGCAGCCAGATCTTGCTGCTCGAGCTTACCCAGATAGCTGAGTTCGACCGCCGGCCGCAGAGCTATCCGGCCTTCATCTACCATCGTAAGGAGGGCTGGGATGAGTTCTGTAAGGCGGATGTAGCGATAAATTTGTGCTTGACTATCACCTGCGTTGCTTGCAAGCTCTTGACCTGAGCGCAACTTTTTATCCAATGGAGAAAAAGTTAAATCTGTACGCTGTCCTTGTCGATTCATCGCCTCCAGCCGCATTTTATATGAAAAGGCCTTTTCGCTCGGCAGGATGGTAGACCGCTGCAAATTGGATTCCACCATCAAAATGATTGCTTCATCTCTCGTCAGTTCCTTGATCTCTGCCGGGACGGTTGCGAGGCCTGCCAGCTCGCACGCCTTTCGACGCCGGTGACCGGACACAATCTCATACCGCCCGTCTGCCTTCTGCCGCAGGGTGATGGGGGTAATAACGCCTCGTTCCTTGACGCTCTCCACAAGCTGATCCATATCCTCATCCAGGCGAACCTGGAATGGATGATCCGGAAAGTCGTCAATCTCCGAAAGCGGGACGTTATATATTTTCGGAAGCATCGCCTCCCGGCGCTCGGCATCGTTCATAAAAAGCTCATCGTACCCAGTCATGCCCAGATCGATCAACGGCCGTTCTTTCAAGTTCGGTCACCTCCTTTGCCAGCATTTCGTAGGCAGCAGCGACCTTGCCGTTCTTATCGTGGGAGAAAATGCTCTCGCCAGTCAGGGCGCACTCCGCTGCGCGGACGGAATGTGGAATTTTGGTATCAAATACCTTGATGTTCTGTCCCACCGTGTTGCGGAGAGATTCGATGATCCCTCGGGCATTGTTTGTGCGATTGTCTACCATCGTCAGCAAAATCCCGTCAATGCTCAATTTGGGGTTGATGCTGCGCTTCACCTTTGAGACAGAGTGCAGCAGGAGATTCAGACCTTTTGTTGACAGAAAACTCGGCTGTGAGGGGATGATTACGCTATCTGCGGCAGCTAAGGCATTGATCGTCATCATCCCCAGCGACGGCATGCAGTCGATCAGGATATAGTCGTAATCCTTTCTCATGCCGTCGATAGCGTTTTTCAGAACGTACTCACGGCTCATGACATTGAATAACCCGGTTTCCATGCCGGACAATTCAATGTTGGAGGGGAGAATATCCACACACTCGCTGTGGTGCAGAACACCTGCGCCTTTCTCGATCGGTCGGTCTTCAATTACTGCATCCATGACCGCAGCAAGCGTCACGTCGATCGCATCGGGATTCTTGTGCCCGAGCGCAACGGTGAGGCTCGACTGCGGGTCCGCATCAACAAGCAGCACCTTCTTTCTTTGAAACTGAGCCAGACCAACGCCGAGATTCACGGCGGTTGTAGTCTTTCCGACGCCCCCTTTCTGGTTCGTGATGGCAATTACTTTGCCGTTGTCCATTGGGTTTCCTCCTTTTGAAGAATTCGCCGTCTGCGGAAAATAGACGGCTATGTACAGGCATGAAAAAGCCGCCTATCCGAAACTGGATAGACGGCGCGTGGATATGCACTTTAAGCCTCATGCGCGGAACAATAATTATAAGGAAGTGCTTTTTTATGATTTTACGTGAGAAAACAAAACGCGAAAACTCACAAACTATTGATTTTGTGAGTTTTACTGGTTATACTATTATTGAAAAACTCAAATAGGAGGAGACGGCGTGAAGAATCGTGCAGGAAAGACTGTACAGAACCTCAGCGGAGAAATGGTGTACACCTCATTTTATCCCCAGCCATTGCCGCCGCAACCGAATATAGAGATTGACACTGAGATGCAGCAGCTTCTGATTGACGCTCACAAAAAGCTTGCGTTGCTCAATGGCCTATCTGACCGCATTCCAAACAAGGACCTGTTTATATCCATGTACGTCCGAAAGGAAGCTCTTGTGTCCTCCCAGATTGAAGGGACGCAATGCACATTGGAAGATGTCCTGAATCCTGAGGTTGATGAGAACGTTAATGCGGACGTTTCAGATGTTGTTAATTATGTTCGCGCAATCAATTTTGCCATCAAACGTCTGGAAGATTTGCCGCTGTGCAACCGATTAATTCGAGAGACGCATGCGGTGCTGATGAATAGTGTAAGGGGCGGCGATAAAACACCTGGCGAATTCCGTATATCGCAAAACTGGATCGGCGGCGCAGGCAGTACGCTAAAAAACGCTCGGTATATTCCACCTAACCCGCAGGACATGGCCGAGTGCATGTCAGCTCTTGAGAAATTCATGAACGATGAGGATGGCATGAATCCGTTGATTAAGGCTGCGCTGATTCATTATCAGTTCGAGACGATTCATCCATTTCTCGATGGCAACGGACGAGTTGGCAGACTACTGATAACATTGTTTCTGATGGGCATAAACGAGCTTTCTTCTCCGGTGCTGTATCTGTCGTGCTTCCTGAAATTGAATCGGATCGAATATTATGACAGAATGAGCGAGGTTCGCAAAGCCGGTAATTACGAGCAGTGGGTAAAATTTTTCCTTCGTGGTATTGCGGAAACAGCTGAAGACGCAACCGAAACTATCGACCGCCTAAATGCGCTTCACCAGAAAAATGAAGCTAAGTTGGCGGATGTCCCGACCCGTTCGCGGCACAACATCATGAGGCTGCTTGCCTACATTGAGCAGAATCCAATTATAGAAACCGTCAAGACGGCGAGTGCACTCGGCCTTTCCAGAAACGGTACGGCAAATTATATTACCATGCTATGCAATCGGAATATTCTCAAGTATTCCGCAAAATCCGGCAAAGCGCTTGTCTTTGCCTATGAAGAGTACCTGGATATCCTTAGGAAAGACACATAAGACAACCTGTGAAACCCAATGTTCGGAGATTTGAAGCCACAATAGTTGGCGATTTCTGCTTTGCTGCAGGGTTCTGCGCAGAATGTAACAGTTTTATCTTGGGGGGCATCTTAGGGGGTAACTTGGGGGGTACCCCCTAAGTTCATATCAGTTTTGTACTTTGACTGCGGCAGCCCTGCTGTGTTCTTGACCCTGTGTCATGCAATAGCTGAGTATATCTTGCATTGTGATTTGCCCTGCAACTTGCACTGTGTCGGCCAAATTATGTTGGCTTCTCCCGCGCAACGTGTAACGCCTTGAACTTCCGGTTGTTCTCTACCAGCTCATCGAATGTGACCGGATGATAGCCGTTCACGTCCACACCGGCATTTAATACATTCTCCCGACAGCGGAGCAGCGGCCAGAAATCCGCCTTGGTATCGGCATGGATATGGCCGTGGATCATGTACGACCGCATGGCGTGTTTCCACGTCAGCATCGGATAGTGACAGAGCGTTAAGGCGTGCGCGCCGTCCGAGGTTTCCAGAAAGTTATCCACGCTGAAAAAGTATCGGTGCAGATTGACCTTGTTCATCCAAGTGCCGTCATGGTTGCCAACGATCAGCCGTTTCTTGCCCTTGAGCCGTTTCAGGATACTCTCCGGGTCAGCGCAGCGGAAAAACAGATCTCCCACAATATATACGGTATCGTTTCCGTGCACCCGTTCGTTCCATGCGGCGATCATGGACTCGTTCATGGTCTCCACATCGGGATGTGGACGCTCACACATCTTAATAATATTGGCATGGCCGAAATGTGCGTCTGCGGTAAAATAAATTATTGTCTCTTGACCTCCTTTTTGCCTGTTTGGGCTTTGCGAGAACAGGAAGCACTGGGAGAAACGTGATTTTGCAAAAGAAGAGACTATGCCAAATGATCCTCATTGATCAGGAGCAGACGGTTATTTTCCTTTGCAGTATCGAGCATGCGCTGCGTAAACCCGCTTTTGCTGAACACGCCGAAGAGAACATCGTATCCCGGAAATGCCTTATGAATTTCTGCAGTGTTGTCCACCTTTTCTTTCAGCGCAAAGTATACCGGTGCATCCACCGGCTTGGCGTGAAACTTGCATTCTCCGGCAAACACTTGCCTGTTCTGATGGTCTACGGCTACCACATCTATTTCTGTATCGCCGTCAAAATCATTCAGCCAATACGAGCCGATGCGGGACGGTACAAAAGGAATCGTTCTGTCTCTGCACAAATCGGCAAAGATGTTCCGGCAGATGTCCTCATACACAAATGCCACAAATTTCTGGATGAAATCCTTGTTGATTTCATCCAGCACAATCTGCGTGTTGTCTAGTTCCAGTTCCCCTTTATAAGGATAAACATAGTGGAACCAGAAGCGGATAAAATTGTCTGAAATGAAATACAGCCCCTTACGGGATTTTTCCGGGTTCTTTTCCGTTATCGGAGTTTTCTTTTCGACGAAACTCAAATCCGTGAGCGTAGACAGATACTGTGTCAACGCAGAAGTCTCCTGCCCCAGCGCTCCGGCAATCTTGCCCAACTTATGATTCCCGTCTGCGATAGCTTTGATGATGGAGAAATAGTTCACAGCTGTCAGCGACTCGCTTTTCAGCAGAAAATTTGGCTCCTCATACAAGAAACCGCTTTTGGACAAAACGGCATCTTCCAGCTGCTCTTCCAGCGGTCGGCCATCCTCAAAAAACTCCAGATACTTCGGAACGCCGCCCGTTACGGAGTACTGTTCTACTGCCTGCGCAAATGGTATTTTCTGAACGGCGTATATATCCGTAAAGGACAACGGAGCCAACCGGATCTGTGCCGTTCTGCGGCCATACAGAGGGCTGTCATACGATAAAGCATGCTTCTTCATCATGCCGATCAGGGAGCCAGACAGAATCAGCATTACATTGCTGTCTTTCAGAATTTCGTCCCAGGCATTTTGCAGGATAGAGGGAAACGCCGAATTTGTTTTTACCAGGTACGGAAACTCGTCAATGACAAGCACCTTCTTTTCTTCGGGCTTATAATCTGCAATTACCTGAAACAGATCCAGCCAGTCCGTGAAGGTCGCCTTCTGCAGTAGCGCATTTTTCGTTGTACGGGCTATGACTCCGGCCAGCCGTTTCATGCTCTGGCTCTCCAGTTCTTCGGTAGCCAGAAAGTAAAAGGCGGTTTTTTTCTTCAAGAACTCTTTGATCAGCGTCGTTTTGCCAACTCGGCGGCGGCCATAGATGACCACAAAGCTGCCGTCACGGGTATATTCTGCGTTCAGCTTGCTAAGCTCGGCTTGCCTGCCTATAAACTTCATGCGCTAACGCCTCCTTATGATAAAACATTTTATGATAATTTATTTTATATTATACATACACGAGCCTGGATGTCAAGAACAACGACTGCAATCTTAATCGGAGCGTGTGCTGACATATTACAATAAGCAGACGTACGGAACAGGAGAGCTAAAGGCTATTAGCTCCCCTGGTTTTTAGTATAAACTTTATTCTTCGTTCTCTTTTCGCTTGGCTGTTGAGTGCTGACCATTGCAGAACACGATTCTGCTTGATATTGGATTAGCTTCTGATTCCTTTCCTTATGAAGCTCAGACTTCACAGATATGTTAATAAAGCGCCTGCTCGTGAAGAAATCAAGCAGGTATTCCTTCGGGACATAAAAGCGATGCCTTATGTAAAAGTTTTGGAGGTACTGCTTATTGCACCACCGCACAACAGAAGAATGACTGTAACCTGTAAATTCGGAGATCTGTCTGGTAGTTAATACATCATCCGGATAAAGCTCCAATTCTGCTCTGTAGTATTCACGCATGATGCACGGATCAACGCCGGTAACCGAGGGAGAGGGAGTGTCCGTCCCTTGCTTGCGGCGTTTCTTTCTTCGAGATTTTCCTTTCACTCGCTTCCGCTTATAAAATCCATCCGGTGGCTTGTACCGGTCGGGGTGGAGCTCACGATCCGCCAAGTAACGGATTACATTGGCCGTCTCGATCTTAAATCTTCGGGTTTTCTTGCCGCTGTCAAGGCAGGGGACAAGGCCGCTTTGCAGCAGAAACAAACATGTCTTTTTACTGATATGGCACACCTGATACATCTGTTCCTTGGTCATGTATGCAGGGTACTGTCGTAGGAGATCGGAATAATAATGGTTTGTTTTCATGTGATACACCTCTGCTTTTTTCGCCAACAGCAGAAGAAAATGTATCATTGATTCTCTTGTTAAAGGACTCATTTTGGGGCTGAAATCAAGGTCCGAATTTCTCTCCTTTTTCTCTCCAATTTCCCAAAATCTCGCTTTTTCTCTCCTAAATCTCTCCTTTTTCTCCTGATTGAAGCGTTTTTTTGCTTTCGTGGCCGTGAGTTCGATTTTCCTTGCCGCGCAAGGGGTTGAGGCAAATTTCTCTTAAAAAATGAAGGCGTTCCAGCCACTTTTAGGCTTCCAATACAGGGAGCCATTTTCCACCAAGATCCACCCAAGTCCATTTAACCGAAAAGTCTTGAAAACCGGGAGGTCGGCGTAGAAAACCGGCGCGGGGGTTCAAATCCCTCCATCTCCGCCAGTCAGAGCAAAGTTCGCTTTGCTCTGATTTTTTTATTTGCCGCATCAGGAAATCACGTTTAAAGCGCCATGCAAACCGTTTGTCAAAACATCGCTAAAGCCCATTTTCGTCTCCTTACAGATTGCGTTTTTGATGACTTGGAAAAACAAGAGCCTGTTGTTTCTTTCGCCAGATGAGAAGAAAATGTGTCGAAAAATGACGAAAAGAAGCGATAAAGACCGATTTATCTGTTATTGGCTCTATCATCTTCTTGAATCTTTGGATTTGGGAGGATATACCAATGACCGCTGTACAGGACATTCTGCGATCTCTTGGCATTACAAGATGCTACAAAGGCTTTAAACACACCGAGTACGCTATCTGCCTGGCCATCCAGGATGAATCTCGCCTTGAGGCGATCACAAAAGAAATCTACATGGAAACTGCCGAGCACTTTGAATGCAATTGGACAGCCGTCGAAAGAAACATCCGCACCGCCGTTTCCCGCGCATGGTCTGTCAATCCCGATCTGCTCTGCCAGATGGCAGGTTATCCATTGGAATCTGAACCAACTTCCTCGCAATTTATCGAGATAATCTCTTCCTACATAATTCGTTCGCACCAGCCGCAGCCGCTTGTTCTGCCTTAATCCGCTTTACTTTTTCCCGTTACGTCCTGCCCGATGCTGATCTCGATGCAGCGGTGGATGGCATCCATCTGCCGGGCATCAAAAGACCCCAGATACTGTCGGCATTGGCGCTTGTCAATCGTCGTGATTTGCTCCAAGAGAACGATGCGCCCATCCCGCAGAAAAGGTGAAGGCGGCACCGGATACTGCCCTCGGCGGAATCCTTCCTTTTTCATGAATCCAACCTCCGCATTCTCTTTTTCGCAGATCGCTAAAAACCGGTACTTTCCCCGGACGCATAGGGATGACAGGTGAGAAGTGTCAGAAAATTTTTCCCGGCTGTATCATGACGGAGGCAATATAATCCGGAGCGATGACGGCGACACCTGACACGCGGTAATGATCCTCGCCCCAGAGCGTCGTCAGGATCACTTCATCGCCCACGGTCAGCGTGGACAGATGCTCCATCAGGAGTTCGCCTTCCATCAGGAAATGATCGAGTCGTTTGCCAGCACGGTGGATTCTGCCACGCTGGAGGAAAAACGCCGCCTGCTGCGCACCATCGTCAAAAAGGTGGTCTGGGACGGCAAAAATGCCTATGTTTACCTCTTTGCGGAGGATGGAGAGGCGGATTTGCCCCCTGTTGAGCAACCTATGTATCCGTTGGGAGAGGATAGCGAATACTATCTGTGAGGAGTTATTCGCTTTGAGACGTCTTAAAGCGAATAACTTTTTTGTTAAAACGAATAACTCGTGCGTGGGAAAGGCTTATAGTTTCTGCCTTTCTCATGCGCCGGGTGTGAAGATATGGAGAACACCTGGGGCAGCGACAATGCCCGCGCCGTCAGACTGTATGAAAAGTACGGCTTTCAGAAGCTGTGTACATTCCCATGTTTTTTAAGATCAATGGAGAATATATTGATTTTGACCGGATAAATCTTGAGCTGAACACAATGGGCGACCATGGAGAGGAAAAAATACGATGAACACAATTAGCTCTGCCTATTGATATACTGGTTTTGAAGCGGTATAATTCGGGCGGCAGCGCCGAAACGAAGGAGATACATTTAAGGACACTGTCCGGGGAGAACAAGCTATGGGGTAACCTTTGGCGGTCATCCGAAATCCGGGCAGGAAAGATTTTAACAAAAAGACAAGGAGTATTTTTTGAAACTTACCACTTTATTACCGGAGCGTGTGGCCTGACCGGGAGGTCTGGCAAATTCATTCACACGCCATTCCTCCCGAAGAACAAGCCGCACATCTTCAGGAGGACTTCCAATGAACCGCGAAAACAAACGCAAAACCTTTGAAAAAGGGTACTATAAAACCCACGCCTGTCACGACACATTTACCTGCAAGGTCTGCGGTAGACCTTGTGTGCCGGAAAATGCCGGCAGCAGCCACCGCAACCACTGCCCCAACTGCCTTTCAAGCCTTCATGTGGACATAGAACCCGGCGACCGGGCAAGTGACTGCGGCGGCATTATGGAGCCGATCGCCGTCTGGGTACGTAAGGGCGGAGAATGGGCGATCATTCACCGCTGCAAGCGCTGCGGTGCGCTCAGCTCCAACCGCGTGGCTGCGGACGACAACCCCATGAAACTCATGAGCATCGCGATGAAACCTCTTTGTGAGCCGCCGTTCCCGCTGGAGCGCATTGAGGAAATGACCGCGCTTATGGGCGGCGATGGGCAGATCAAATAAGCCGAAAAAATCCAATTCAAAAGAACCGGGCGCAAAGACGCAGAGCCGATAATCCGCAAGCCATCAGGCAGTACGGGTTATCGGCTCTTTTTATTTCCCTTTGACGTGTCCTTTCAGCTTATCCGCGCTCATGCACGGGCCTATTGTGCTTCTGCGACTCGGCGTCACTCTTACCGGCAAAAAAATCTGCCGCGCACTTGGCGGCGGCTTGCGGCGCTCTGTCGTGGAACGCGATTCCGCCGCGGCTGATGTCCATTTCTTCCGAAATCAGAACAACCGTTTCAAAACGCGGATGGCTCTCGCACTTTATTTCTGCTCTTTCGCTTAATCGTCATGCGGTGCGGACATTATTCAACGTCTCTGACGGTTGCTTTTTGATACGCCGATAAGCCGGCCGCCAACGCAGAGATCGCCAACATAGCAGCGGACTCGGGCGCAGTTGCTGTTTGCAAGACTGGAGAAGATAGACTATAAGGCTCTTGACCGATCGTTCCACGCTGCGAGATACGCAAAACTTGGCCAAAAGCCGCCGCGGGACAAGAGCTTTTCATACAGACACTCCTGCTCGTCACAGTCCGGATACTGCAAAAGACCATACAGCACAATGCTGTATTCCAGATCATCTTTTTCGTCTTCCAGCATTTGAAGCATGGCCGGCAGCGGCGTTGTGCCGCTCCAAACCTGCATGGCCTTTTCATAAGCGGTATGATGGCCCACTGCCATGCCCGGATGATAGTCCTTCAGAAGTGCCGGCGGCTTTTTCGCCCGTGCTGCGCTTAGCGTATGCCAGTACATGACGGCAATGCCCATTTCCTCATCGCAGAGGGGCATACAATCCTCGAACATCTCTATCGCCTGTGCATACCGCCCGGCGTAGTAATGTGCCAGCCCGATCCGATAGAGGCAGTCCGGCTTATCTGCTCCTAAGGACAGGCATTTCTTGAAATCAGCGATGGCAAGATCGCTTTGCAGGGTCGTCAGATACCGTCCCGCCCGCAGTCGGAGCAAGGGCAGGCTTTCCGGTTCCGATTTCAGCCCCTTCGTATAGGCATCAATGGCTTCCCGATAACGAAGCTGCCGGGAAAGGGCTTTTCCCAACGCCATAAATTTCCCCACGGAGTCCGGCAGCGCCTTTGCCCGCGTGACCGCATCGGAATCGGGAATCCCGGCGGGAAGATTCATGATCTGGCTTTCGATCCCAGCTTGCAGTTCATCAAACGGATATTCCATCACAGCCCCCGTGTATACGGGCGATAGCAGACGGAGCAGACGATCTCTCCGTCCTGCAAGCGGGCAAAGCTCTCAGCAAAACGTTCTCCGCATACGGAACAGGTAACGGTCTTGAAGATCCGGGCCTCCTCCGGTACCGGCGCCGGAGCTTCCTTCACGTCGAACATCTCGTGAAAATCCCCATCCATGAGCCATGCCAGGCGTTCGTCCTTGGTCTTATCCGGCGTGGGGCGCAGAACAAGGCGGAAGGACTTTCCGTCCGAACGGCGGTAAAAGGAAAAGGCGTTCTTCCCCTGTAAATTGAAAATCAGATTGCCCTTTCCGACGGTGCATGACATCAGCGCCTGAATAGCGTCCACGCCGCAGGCGTCCGTCTCAGCAACACATACGATCTCCTCGTCCACGGACGCCCGGCCGCTCCCGAACAGCTCCCACGCGTACAGGACGGCGCGGAAGCCGACCGCAAGACCGCCGCAGCCGTGGCCGTGAAATGTCACGCATGTATCCCACAGGGACTTTAACTCTTTTTGCATGGTGTGACCTCCTATACATCCTGAATCGTGGCTTGCCTGTGCTCAAAATACAGGCTGATCAGATAAAACGACAGCGACAGCAGCATGATGCACACACCCGGCGACAGCAGATACTCATATGCCTGCCGGAGAAGAGCGCCCCGCTTGTAGGCAAAGTTGATCATCGTGCCCCAAGTGGGATAATAAAGGTCGCCAAAGCCGAGAAAGCTCAGCGTAGACTCCATCATGATACAGCTGTTGACCCCCAAAAGGAAACGGGAGAGCAGCACGTCGTACAGGTTGGGGATAATGTGGTGCAGAACAATATGCCCATGACGGTATCCCTGGATCACGCAATTTTCCATAAAAGGCTGGGCATTAAGATGGATCACCTTGGCTCTCACGTTCCGGGCAGTGCCCACCCAACTGAATGCGGCGATCAGCAGGATCAGATTCCGGCTGGAGCTGCCCAGGAAGGTGGCAAGTACGATCATCGTCACCAGCTTTGGCAGAAGCACAAAAATGTTGATGACACCATTCAATACCCCGCCGACCACGCTCTTTCCGGCCGCCAGTGTACCGATCACACTTCCCAGAACCAGTGTCAGGACGCTGCTGGATACGCCGATCAGCAGCGTTTGCCGGGTGCCGTATACCAACTCCGTAAAAATATCATATCCCAACGCATTGGTGCCAAGGAGATGCGCCGGGGATGGCGTAAGCCATGGGGCAAACATCTCTTTCTGCCCGTAACTCGTAAACGCAGCCGGGAATACGGCAGCCACGAGGAAAAAGAACAGCAGTATTCCGCCAAGTGCCAGCGGGACGCAGCGCTTTTTCATACCTGACCACCTCCCAACCGAACTCTTGGATCGATCAAAATACAGATCACATCCGTCACAACAATGGAAACGGTCATGATGGCCGTTGTAACGAACAGGATGCCCTGCATCAGCGGATAATCCAGCGTATATACGGCGTCAGAGAGCAGCCTCCCCATGCCGCCGATGGAGAAGATGTTTTCCACCACCAACGACCCGCCGATACAGGTGCTGACGCTCATGCCCACCATGGTGATGAAGGGCTGAGCGATGTTTTTCAGGATATACCCAAATTTGATCTTATGATCGGACAATCCCCGCTCCTTCGCGTAAAGCACATACTTTTCTTCCGTCACCTGGCGGACGGTATTGCGCATCAGCAGATAGCGGGATGGAGCAGCAGCGATGGTCAGGGTAAGCACGGGAAGGATCAGGTGGCGTATCCGATCCCACAGATATGCAGCCGTTCCGGGGGAAACACCGGCACTGTTCAGGCCGGTATAGGGAAACCACCGCTGCCGGAAGCAGAACAGGATCATCAGCACCAGCGCGATCACGAACGAAGGCATTGTATTGACCACGATTTGAAATGTCGTTGACAGCTTGTCTAAGACACCGCCCTTTTTGTAGCCGCAGTGCAGTCCCCACAAAAGTCCCAGCGCCGTGCTGAGCAGAACGGCGGGCAGCGTGATCTGCAGGGTGTATCCCAGCCGCTGCCCAATGAGGGCGGAAACCGGGGCTTCCTTCTTGTAGGAATAGCCAAGCGTACCGTCAAAGAGCGAGCGCAGATAGTACCCAAACTGCACGAATAGCGGCTCCCC
>ERZ779840.2541-NODE-2541-length-15599-cov-4.992988_pt1 | contig 15599 bp, 13 predicted proteins | sample MGYA00511561_ERZ779840 | MGnify/ENA primary metagenome ERZ779840 (study PRJEB29588, sample SAMEA2162036) | human gut metagenome | biome: human gut; feature: human-associated habitat; material: faeces | place: Denmark | collected 2008/2010 ...
AAATGCCATCTACATGAACATGAAAAATGATCTGGCATTTATCATGGATTCCTATTTGAACCTTTATGAGCATCAGTCCACTTATTCTCCAAATATGCCATTACGGGATTTGTTTTATATCGCAAAGGAACTGCAGGGACAGGTTGATCACAGGGATCTGTATCGCAACACACTCATCAAAATCCCGACACCGAGATTTCTAGTATTCTACAATGGTTCGGAGGAACAGGCAGAAAAGAAATATTTAAGGTTATCAGATGCGTTTCAAAAATCGATGGACGATCCGGATTTAGAATTAGTGGTAACCATGCTAAATATCAACCTCGGAAAGAATAAAAAGTTATTAGAACAATGCCAGACCTTAAAGGAGTATGCGATTTATGTGAAGAAAGTACGAACTTATGCAAAGAATATGAAGAATGTAGAAGAGGCAGTGGACAAAGCGGTGACAGAGTGTATCCACGAAGGAATCCTGCGGGAGTTTCTGCTTCGAAACAGGAAAGAGGCGGTGGAAATGAGTATTTTTGAATATGATGAGGAAGCAGTCTTTGAGATTGTCCGGAAAGATGAATATGAGAAAGGACTTCAGGAAGGTCTAGAAAAGGGGATTGAAAAAGGCATAGAAGAGGGAAGAGAGGAGGGTTTTTCAGCCGGAAAAGCAGATGCTATCTTAGAATTATTAGAAGATATCGGCACGATACCGGAAGAAATTCGTGAAAGAATTCATAACGAAAAAGACAGCAAAGTCCTGAACGGCTGGTTAAAGCAGGCAGCAAAGGCTGAGTTTATAGATGAGTTTGTATCGAAAATGTAAGTAAATGAATCATACTATTTATTATTTATATAGAGGTTTTTATATTGCACAGCAAGATTTCACCAATGCTTCCGAGTTTCCTTATGCTGACCATTCCGATGAACCTCATTAAAAGCAGAAATCGTGTTCGCCAGAGGGCTTCACGTTTCCGGGAGTTTCATCTCCATAGCACAAAAAGAAACCTTTCATAATCGTCGGGAACTCGCTGGGATATACACTTTCTAATGCGGTTCGGGGAGGAGTGAGTTAAGTTCTACATTGAGATTTCCGGGAAGGTGCTGCCAAGTAATAATCATGGCAAGAGAGATTTAGACATATACAAAATGTCTTTAAATTTCAAAATAAGCCATTACGGAAATTTCCATATAAACACAATGCAGCATGTCCGTGGGGATAGCCGAGAACAGCGTATGATATAAAGATAAGTATCTAAATCAAAATAGAATATATTTTAAAACTGTCAGAAAATCCTTTTATGTATTTCCACCCATTCCACACTTTACAGAACTCAAAATTAGTGTATAATGTAGTGCGGGAAGGGAGAGAGGAGCGTGATGGAATGGCAGGTTTGGAGAATCCTGTAGAGGAATTGATCGTAGAAAACAAGCAGATGTCGGAAGCATTTTGTAATAGTCTGTTTTTAGCGTTATCGGGAGGATTTCAGGATGCCTATACCTACAATTCAAGAGGCAAGGTGTTTTCAAACGCACAGACTGGCAATGTGGTACTGATGAGCCAGCATTTTATGGAGGGACGCTGGCAGGAAGGAATACGTTATCTGCTGCCACTGTTGGCATTTGCGGTGGGAGTGTTTATTGCAGAGAGGATACAGTATCGGCACCGATATGCAAAACGTCTGCATTGGAGACAGGGCATTTTGTTAGCGGAGATCGCCATTTTGTTTATCGTAGGTTTTATGCCTGAAAAATGGAATCTTCCGGCAACGATCATGGTATCTTTTGCATGTGCTATGCAGGTACAGACCTTCCGGAAAGTCGGAGGTTATTCCTATGCAAGTACCATGTGTATCGGAAATTTAAGGAGTGGTACCGCAGCATTGTCCGTTTGGTGCAGGGAGAAAAAACCGGAGCAGTTAGAGCAGGCACTTTACTATTTTGGAATCATCTTCTTTTTTGCCATAGGAGCAGGAATCGGTGGAATTTTATCCATAAGATTTGGTTTACATATTATATGGGTTTCCTGCGTCTTTTTAATGATCAGTTTTAGCCTGATGTTTGTAGAGAATTTAAAGAAAAAGTAAAAAATAAGACGGATACACCAAAAGAACGTTGAAATAAGGAATTATGCGAATTTTTTACATAAAAATGCGTAAAAGTAAAAATTTCACAGTTGACATTTGACATATTTGGTGTATAATTATAACAATTCGATGGAGAAGGTCATACTTTCTCCATTTTTTGTTGTAGTTGACATAATTCTAAGGAGGAGCAAGGATGAAAAGGAAATTAATTGGAGTAATTTTAATGGCAGTGATGGTTTGCTCACTGGCAGCATGTGGTTCAAAAGAGACCAAGGAAACAAAAGCAGACGCAGATAAGTCAGGGACACCGGTTTTAAGAGTAGCAATGGAATGTGGCTATGCACCATATAACTGGACACAGTCAGATGATTCTAACGGAGCAGTTCCGATCGAGGACAGCAAAGATTATGCATATGGATACGATGTTATGATGGCAAAGAAGATCGCAGATAAATTAGGCTGTGAGCTTCAGATCGTAAAACTGGATTGGGATTCTTTAATTCCTGCAGTACAGTCAGGAACCGTGGATTGTGTTATCGCAGGTCAGTCAATTACTTCTGACAGAAAAGAAATGGTAGATTTTACAGAGCCATATTATTATGCATCCATCGTTACTTTAGTAAAATCTGATGGAAAATATGCAGATGCAAAAGGAATCAGCGATCTTGCAGGTGCAACCTGTACATCACAGCTTGGAACGATCTGGTACGACAATTGTCTGCCACAGTTAAAAGATGCGAATATCCAGCCGGCACAGGAATCCGCTCCGGCAATGTTAGTAGCATTAGAGAGTGGTCGTACAGATTTAGTAGCAACAGATATTCCGACAGCAAAAGCAGCATGTGTTGCTTATCCGGATCTGAAGATTTTAGATTTTACAGATACAGATGATAACTACAAAGTATCCGATGAAGATATCAACATTGGTATTTCTGTGAAAAAAGGAAATACAGAGCTTACAGACAAGATCAACAGCGTATTAAAAGAGATGACAACAGAGGACTTTGACTCTATGATGGACGAGGCAATTTCTGTTCAGCCGTTATCCGAGTAATCAATTAAAAAGGGGTTAGATAACGTGATTTCAAACATGAACTTTTGGGAACGTATTCTCTATCTGTTACAGGAATATGGAACCTCCTATTTAAAAGGTGCAGGAACAACACTTGTGATCGCACTGGTTTCGACAGCAATCGGTTGTCTGATAGGATTTATCGTCGGAATCATCCAGACGATTCCGGAGGACAAACAGAGAGATTCCCTGTTAAAAAAGATTGTTTTAAAGATTGTAAAAATTATTTTAAAGATTTATGTGGAAGTATTCCGTGGAACGCCGATGATCGTTCAGGCAGTGTTTATTTACTATGGAGCCGCACAGATTTTTAACATCCAGATGGGAATGTGGCAGTCCGCATTTTTAATCGTATCGATCAATACCGGTGCGTATATGGCAGAATCCGTGCGTGGTGGAATCATTTCCGTCGATCCGGGACAGACCGAAGGTGCAAAGGCAATTGGAATGACACATGTACAGACAATGACCAATGTCATTCTGCCACAGGCATTTCGGAATATTTTACCGCAGATCGGCAACAACCTGATCATCAACATCAAGGATACTTCCGTATTGTCCATTATCAGTATTGTAGACCTGTTCTTTGTACATAAGAGTGTGGCAGGTGCGTTGTATACCTATTTTGAATCCGCAGTGATCGTAATGTGTATGTATCTGATCATGACATTAGCAGCGTCTAAACTGCTCCGTTTATGGGAGAAAAAGATGGATGGCTCAAAGAACTATGAGTTAGTCGATGTCATGGGGATCGGAACCCAGCTGGGCGAAGAAGTAAAACGTGGAGAGTAGAGGAGGTTTCATATGAATGTAGAAGATGTAATATTAGAAGTATCTCATCTGGAAAAATCTTTTGGCTCTCACGACGTGTTAAGAGATATCAGTTTTCAGGTGGCAAAAGGTGATGTGGTTTCCGTGATCGGAGCGTCCGGTTCAGGAAAATCCACAATGCTCCGCTGTGTGAATCTGTTAGAGACACCAACCGGTGGAAGCATTTTATATCATGGAGAAGATATCACAGATCCAAAGATCAATGTGCCGGCATACCGTTCTAAGGTTGGCATGGTATTCCAGAGTTTTAATCTGTTTAACAACATGACGGTTTTAGAGAACTGCATGGTAGGTCAGATCAAGGTAGCTGGAAGAAAAAAAGAAGAAGCAGAAGAAAAAGCAATGGCATACTTAAAAAAGGTTGGCATGGACGCGTACATCAATGCAAAACCGCGTCAGCTTTCCGGTGGTCAGAAACAGCGTGTGGCGATTGCAAGAGCTTTGGCAATGGAGCCGGAAATCCTGCTTTTTGACGAACCGACTTCCGCATTAGACCCACAGATGGTCGGAGAAGTCTTGAATATCATGCGTCAGCTTGCGCAGGAAGGCCTTACGATGATCGTGGTCACACATGAGATGGCATTTGCGAGAGACATTTCAAGTCATGTGATCTTTATGTCAGACGGCGTGATCGAAGAAGAAGGAACTGCAAAAGAAGTATTCTTAGAGCCAAAGAGCGAAAAGACCAAGGAGTTCTTAAGCAGATTCCGTGGAATTGAAGGCGAGGTATAATTGAATGTTTTTCCTCTTTCTGCTATACTTTGAGAAAGTATGGAGGAAGAGAACGTGAAAGAAAAAATATTGATCGTAGATGATGAAACCGAAATCGCAGATTTAGTGGAAGTCTATTTAAAAAATGACGGCTATGAAGTCTTAAAGTTCTATAATGCAACAGATGCACTTGCATGTGTGCAGGAAAATGACGTAAGTCTTGCAATTTTAGATGTCATGCTTCCGGATATGGACGGTTTTTCATTGTGCAAAAAAATTCGGGAACAGTTTCTGTTCCCGATTATTATGCTTACGGCAAAAGTAGAGGACATGGACAAAATAACCGGATTGACACTAGGAGCGGATGATTATGTAACAAAACCGTTCAATCCGTTAGAGTTAGTTGCACGGGTAAAAACACAGCTTCGGCGTTATACACGTTACAATCCGGCAGAATCCACAGGAAATCCTGCCGAAAGAAAAGAAATCGATATCCGTGGGCTGCACATCTCTAAGGCAGACCATCGGTGTACCCTAAACGGCAGACAATTATCCCTGACACCGATTGAATTTGAAATCCTATGGTATCTTTGTGAGCATCAGGGCGAGGTCATATCCTCGGAAGAATTGTTTGAGGCAGTCTGGGGCGAGAAATATCTGGACAATAATAATACGGTCATGACGCATATTGCAAGACTGCGGGAAAAGATGCAGGAGCCGGAGCGAAAACCGAGGTTTGTAAAAACGGTCTGGGGCGTTGGATATACCATTGAAAAATAGAGGTGGAAAAATATGGACGGAAGAAAACAGAGGTATCCACAAAAAAGCCGTTTGACAAGAGCGTTATTAACCCGTTTCTCTTTCGCTTTTTTGGGATTTACGGCAGTATATGCGATCGTAGGATTTTTGGTATGGAGAGGTGTGACATCCGTTACCTGGTATCCCGAAGATCCGACCTATCTTTTTTTGCACTGGATCAAAATGCATCTTTGGCTGATCACTGCAGTGATATTTATTGTGGCATGGAGTGCGATCACCTATCATTTTCTGCTAAAGCCATTGCGGTATTTAGACGAACTGATGGCAGCGGCGGGGCAGCTTGCCATATCGCCAAATGAGCCGATACTGCTTTCAGCAGAGTTAAAAGAGATGCAGGATGAACTCAATAGGATCCGGGAGCAGGCAGTCAGAAATGAGTTACTTGCAAAAGAGGCAGAGCAGAGAAAAAATGATCTGATCGTTTATTTAGCACATGATTTAAAAACGCCATTGACAAGTGTCATCGGATATCTGAACTTGCTATATGAAGAGCCGCAGATTTCTACGGAGCTGCGGGCAAAGTATACCGGAATTGCATTAGGAAAAGCAGAGCGGTTAGAGGATCTGATCAATGAATTTTTTGATATCACGAGATTTAATCTGACGACCATCTCATTAGAAACCGGACAGCTCAATCTGAGCCGTATGCTAGAACAGATCACATTTGAGTTTGAACCGATCTTAGCAAAGAAAAATATGAGGTGGCAGACAACGATAGAACCGGGGGTTGTGATCGTCGGTGATGCGGACAAATTAGAGCGTGTGTTTGACAATCTGATCCGTAATGCAGTCAACTATGGCTATGAGGATACGGAAATTTTTCTATCCATGAAATCATTAGAAGAAGAGATTGAACTTACCGTGAAAAATCATGGACGGACGATTCCTCCGGATAAACTGGAACGGATCTTTGAACAGTTTTTCCGTCTGGATTCCTCCCGTGCGACAGCAACCGGCGGCGCAGGATTGGGACTTGCAATTTCTAAAGAAATTGTAGAAAAACACGGTGGAAGCATTAGAGCAGAAAGTGCAGATGAGAGAACATCTTTTGTGGTACGTTTGCCTAAACAATACAGTATTGTCAGCAACAACTCCGAAAAACACGGATCGTAAGAAAATCGTAAGAAATTCTCATGAAAGCTGTAAGCTGTCTGAAATGAAAATGAAATATAGAAAATTCCCTGTTTTGGTACAATAAGTAAGCCAGAACAGGGGATTTTTTTATTATTCCTGTTCCAATTCATGACAAGACAGAATGGAGGAATACAGATGAGTACAAAGGCACAGACTTCTTATATGACAGCGGGCAGAGACATACAAAATAGAAACATTAGAAATCATAAAAATAGTAGAAACAGGCAGAAAATCCGCAGACAGAAAAGACGCAGGCTCTGCCTACGGATCGTGTTACTGTTAGTAATTCTTCTGGCAGGATATCGGCTCTTAAAGCCAAACGAAGGGATGTCCTATGATTCAAAATATAAGAGTAGCAGACCGCAGCAGTTGAGCAGCGAAGAGATCCGGGACAGATTGCAGAAATTAGCCAAGCAATATCCTGAATTTGAGGAGATCCTGGACAATTCAGATCAATATCCGGAAAAATTGTTGTCTGCGCTTTGCAATAACCCGGATATGATCGATTATGTCAAAGGATATCCAAATGCAGACGGAAAGGTGCATGGTGGATTGACAAGCAAAGAGCTGAGTCAGGATTCACCGCTGTTGTTACAGTGGGATGCCAGATGGGGCTATGTAGACTACGGAGATAACAAGATGGGTTTATCGGGGTGTGCGCCAACCTGTCTGTCGATGGTCATTGTCACATTGACAAAAAATGTATCTGCAACACCGGATGCAGTGGCAAAATACGCCGAAGAAAACGGATTCTATATGGAAGGAACGGGAACGGCATGGAGTTTGATGACAGAGGGAAGCAAACATTTTGGTGTTCATGGAAGTGAGATTGGATTGGATAAATCTGTGATTTTTTCGAAGTTAGAAGCAGGACATCCTATCATATGTTCTGTACGTCCGGGAGATTTTACAACCGCAGGACATTTTATTGTGCTTGCAGGAGTGGAAAATGGGGAAATCCGAGTGCATGACCCAAACAGTATTGCCCGCAGCAATCAACTCTGGGACTATGAGACACTGGAAGGACAGATCAAAAATTTGTGGACCTTTACAAAAGATTAGATTTTTGTAAGACACAGTTTTTTCATAAAACAATTAGCACTCAACCCTTGACAGTGCTAACAAAAGGTGCTATACCTTATATTGTAAAGGAAAAATAGGTTTCAGACATTCTTATTTTTAGGAAATAGAATGTGACGATAGAAAGGGGCGTAGAAGTATGAACATCCAGAAATTTACCCAGAAATCAGTAGAAGCGATCAACGATTGCGAGAAATTAGCATATGAATACGGAAATCAGGAAATCGAACAGGAACATTTAATGGTTGCATTGATGCAGCAGGAAGATGGGCTGATCCCGAAATTAATTGAGAAGATGGAGATCCAGAAGCAGCATTTTGCAGATAATGCAAGACGAAAACTGGAAGCCAGAGTCAAAGTGTCCGGAGGACAGGTTTATGTGGGACAGAATCTGAATAAAGTTCTGATCCATGCAGAAGATGAAGCAAAACAGATGGGCGATGAATATGTATCGGTAGAGCATCTGTTTTTAGCATTGATAAAATACCCGAATCAGGCAATGAAAGAATTGTTTAAGGAATATGGTATTACCAGAGAAAGATTTTTACAGAGTCTTTCTACCGTGCGTGGTAATCAGAGGGTAACTTCTGACAATCCCGAGGCAACATATGATACGCTTGAAAAATACGGCTATGACATGGTAGAGCGGGCAAAAGACCAGAAGCTGGACCCTGTCATCGGAAGGGATACGGAAATCCGTAATGTTATCCGGATCCTGTCACGAAAGACGAAGAACAATCCGGTTCTGATCGGTGAACCGGGTGTCGGAAAAACAGCAGTAGTAGAAGGCTTAGCACAGAGGATCGTGCGTGGAGATGTGCCGGAAGGACTGAAGGATAAAAAACTGTTTGCACTGGATATGGGTGCATTAGTAGCAGGTGCAAAATACCGTGGAGAATTTGAGGAACGTTTAAAAGCAGTGCTCGATGAAGTAAAGCAGAGTGACGGTCAGATCATTCTCTTTATTGATGAGCTGCATACCATTGTCGGAGCAGGAAAGACGGACGGTGCCATGGATGCGGGCAATATGTTAAAACCAATGCTTGCAAGAGGCGAGCTTCACTGCATCGGTGCAACAACGTTAGACGAATACCGTGAATATATTGAAAAAGATGCAGCTTTAGAGCGTCGTTTCCAGCCGGTACAGGTCGATGAACCGACCGTAGAAGATACGATCTCTATTTTAAGAGGTATCAAAGAACGATATGAGGTATTCCACGGAGTTAAGATTACCGATGCCGCATTAGTCAGTGCAGCAGTCCTTTCGAACCGTTATATTTCGGACCGTTTTTTACCGGATAAAGCGATTGACTTAGTTGATGAGGCATGTGCCCTGATCAAAACCGAATTAGATTCCATGCCAACCGAGTTAGATGAGTTGAACCGTAGGATCATGCAGCTTCAGATTGAAGAAACCGCATTGAAAAAAGAGGAAGATCATCTGAGCAAAGATCGTTTAGAGGCACTTCAAAAAGAGTTAGCTGAATTAAACGATGAATTTGCAGCAAAGAAGGCACAGTGGGATAACGAGAAAAAGACCGTAGAAAAAGTGCAGAAGCTGCGTGAGGAATTAGAATCCCTGAAAAAAGAGATCACACTTGCAAAACAGAACTACGATTTAGAGAAAGCAGCAGAACTTCAGTACGGCAGACTTCCGCAGTTAGAGAGTGAGCTTGCAGGGGAAGAAGAAAAAGTGAAAAAAGAAGATTTTTCACTGGTACACGAGAGTGTTACCGATGAAGAGATTGCAAGGATCATCTCCCGCTGGACAGGAATTCCGGTAGCAAAACTGACAGAAAGTGAGCGAAACAAAACACTGCACTTAGATGAGGAACTTCATAAACGTGTCATCGGACAGGACGAGGGAGTTACAATAGTAACCGAAGCGATCATCCGTTCCAAAGCAGGAATCAAAGATCCGACGAAACCGATCGGTTCGTTTCTGTTCCTTGGACCAACCGGTGTTGGAAAAACAGAGTTGGCAAAGAGCTTGGCAGCAAGCCTGTTTGATGATGAAAACAACATGGTAAGGATCGACATGAGCGAATACATGGAGAAATATTCCGTATCACGTCTGATCGGAGCGCCTCCTGGATATGTCGGCTATGAAGAGGGCGGACAGTTAACCGAGGCAGTCCGTAGAAAACCATACTCCGTAGTGCTTTTTGACGAGATTGAAAAGGCACATCCGGATGTATTCAATGTACTGCTTCAGGTGTTAGATGATGGCAGGATCACAGATTCACAGGGCAGGACCGTAGATTTTAAAAATACGATTCTGATCATGACTTCTAACATTGGCTCTGCACATCTGTTAGATGGAATTGATGAAAACGGCAACATCAGTAAGGATGCCGAAGAAGCCGTTATGAATGAACTTCGCGCCGGATTCCGACCGGAATTTTTGAACCGTCTGGATGAGATCATCCTGTTTAAGCCATTGACAAAGAGCAACATTGGAGAAATCATCCACCTGTTAATGGAGGATCTGAACAGCCGTCTGGTAGACAAAGAAGTTCGTGTCGAGTTATCAAAAGAAGCAGAAGCGTATGTGGTAGACCACGGATTTGATCCGGTTTATGGTGCAAGACCGATGAAACGTTATCTGCAAAAAACAGTTGAAACCGAGGCAGCAAAACTGATCTTAGCGGACCGTGTACGTGCAGGAGACACCATCCTGATCGATGTGGAAAATGGAGCATTGACTGCAAAAGTGAAAGCATGATCCATGGACCAGCGAGCAACGGAATTATGAGTGAGCGATACTCATAATAGAATAAAGTTTTAGAATATTATAAACAGGAGGCACTTCTCTTCCCAAGCAGAAGAGAAGTGCCTCCTATAAATTTGTCAGAAAAAAGTTAATAAAAGTCCTTGACAAGTGGAAATTTTTGCTATAATATAACACCAACCTACTTGGTAGGTATGTAAAAGAAAAAGCAAATAAATCTTAAGAAAGAACGAGGTAAAGAAGATGAGTAATTATAAATTTGAAACATTGCAGCTTCATGTAGGACAGGAAAAAGCAGATCCGGTAACAGATGCAAGAGCCGTACCGATCTATGCAACCACTTCTTATGTATTCCACAATTCCCAGCATGCAGCAGACCGCTTCGGACTGCGCGATGCAGGAAACATCTATGGTCGTCTGACAAATTCCACACAGGATGTATTTGAACAGAGAATTGCAGCATTAGAGGGTGGAGTTGCAGCATTAGCAGTTGCATCAGGAGCAGCAGCCATTACCTATGCAATCGAGGCATTAGCACAGGCAGGAGATCACATTGTTGCACAGAAAACAGTTTACGGCGGAACATTTAACCTGTTAGAGCATACATTAGTACAGTTTGGAATAGAGACAACATTTGTCAATGCCCACGACCTCAAAGAGTTAGAAGCAGCTATTTTACCAAATACGAAAGCAGTTTACTTAGAGACACTTGGAAATCCAAACAGTGACATTCCGGATATTGATGCGATCGCAGAGATTGCACATAAACACGGCATTCCGGTTTTAGTAGACAATACTTTTGGTACCCCGTATCTGATCCGTCCGATCGAGCATGGTGCAGATATTGTCGTACATTCTGCAACAAAATTTATCGGCGGCCACGGTACGACCCTTGGAGGAGTTATTGTAGATTCCGGAAAATTTGACTGGAAAGCAAGTGGAAAATATGCACCGATCGCAGCACCAAACCCAAGTTATCATGGAGTATCTTTTGTAGATGCTGCCGGTCCGGCTGCGTTTGTAACATATATCCGTGCAATCCTGCTTCGTGATCAGGGTGCAGCAATTTCACCGTTTGCGGCATTTTTACTGTTACAGGGAACAGAGACACTTTCTCTTCGATTAGAGAGACATGCCGAGAATACCAAAAAAGTCATTGAATATCTTCGTAAGCATCCGAAAGTTGCAAAAGTAAACCATCCATCCCTCCCGGATCATCCGGATCACGCACTCTATGAGCGGTATTTCCCAAATGGTGGCGGCAGCATTTTTACATTTGAGATCAAAGGTGGTCAGGAAGAGGCATACCGCTTTATCGATAACCTTGAGATTTTCTCGCTGCTTGCAAATGTAGCAGACGTAAAATCATTGGTAATCCATCCGGCAACTACAACACATTCCCAGTTGTCAGAAGAAGAACTTGCGGATCAGGGAATCACACCATCTACGATCCGCCTTTCCATTGGAACGGAGCATATTGATGATATTATCGCAGATCTTGAAAAAGGATTTGCAGCAGTTTAAAAAATAGGAAAGGGAAGGAAAAAGAATGATTTCGACACGCGGACGATATTCCATCCGTATTCTTTTAGACCTTGCCGAGCATAGTAACGGTGAATTTATCCCGATGAAAGAAGTGGCGGCCCGTCAGGGGATATCCCTAAAATATATCGAGCGGATCATGCCGGTGCTGAAAACGGGCGGGCTGGTAGACAGCCTGCACGGCATTGGCGGCGGATACCGGTTGACAAAAGAGCCATCCGAGGTGACTTTGTGGGATATATTGATCCTTGCAGAAGGGGATTTGGCACCGGTCTCCTGCCTGCAGGAAAATGCGGCTGTATGTGAACGGGCGGCAGCATGCAGGACTTTGCCGGTATGGGAAGATTATTATAAACTGACGAAAGATTATTTTCGTGGTATTACGTTAGAGGATATGATGAGGCAGCAGCGTTGAGCGGCTGCCTTAAAATATAGGAAAATGTCAGTATGGTGATTTAGATATCAGGGTTAAAATATTAGGATTTATTTCTGGTGGAATTAATAGGGGCACAAATGAAATATTCCAAGTTTCCTTGTGCAGAACATTCCGATGAACCTCTGAAAGCAGAAAAAGAAACTTTACATATTTCATTTGTGCGTCTCTGTGGTAGGCTTCTCAAAAAATTCAATAGAACAATTCAAAACAAAAATGATTTGATTCAACAAACAGATTCAGAAGTATTCACCAATATTAAAATCTAAAAGAGGGAGAGTGGGCATCTGCCTGAAAATCCAATTTCACCTGAATTTCAAAAAATAAAATAGCACAAAAATAAATGCAACATTTTCGCCATGCCGGGACTCTGATATAATGAGTGCAAGTGAGTAGGCATGTTCACAGAGCACAGGAGGAGGGACCTATGGAAGAATTCATCCGTTGTTATGAAGAGATTTATCCCCGGATGTATAAAACAGCATATTATTATCTGAAAAATGCTGAAGAGGCAAAAGATGCGGTACAGGATGCGGCACTGATCTCCTATGAAAAATGGGGACAGTTGCGGGAAAAAGAAAAGTATGCGGCATGGATGATGCAAATCCTTGTGAATCGTTGCAAAAGGCGAATGCGGACATGGTTTCGTAAAGAGGATGATATCGAAGATATTTTGAGCAATCGGAGCGAAGAAACATCAAAAGAAACAGATTTTGCGATGCAGGCTGCCGTAAAAGAAGTATTTTGGGAATTAAAAGATGAGGAAAGGCTGATCGTGGCGTTGTCTGTTTTTGGTGGATATACCGGTGAAGAGATTGCTGGTATTTTAGAAAAAAATCCAAGCACCATCCGTTCTAAATACCGTAGGGCATTGAAAAAAATGAGAGAGAAGCTGGAGGGATGAGAATGGAAGATAAAAAAAGAAACCATTCGTGGGATGAAGAAGAAATAAAAAAATACTTAAAACAGTCAGCAGAGGCAGAGGAGATCCCGCCGGAGTTAGAGACAGAGAATATGCGGAAATATATAAAAACGCAAACGACCGGTGAGCAGCAAAAGAAACATAAAAATATAACTGGAAACATCAAACACTGGTATCCTGCTGTAACCGCAGCATGTCTATGTATCATCCTGCTCGCAGGAGTTAGTGGGATCACAAGAAAAGCGGGAACAGATCAGCAGACATATGGTACGAAGTCACAGACGAAGGACACGGCTGCTCATACAACCTATCACAACATATATCAGCAGTTTTCCGAACTTTGGCAGGGAGAATATGTACAGGGAGAGGTACAGGAATATGCCATCGGAACGCTGGATACAGCCGATATGGCAAGAACGACAGCGGGTAACGAAGAAAGTTCAGATGCTGTTCGGGGTGAGACAAAAAAAGAAAGCAGTGATCAGACAGAGCATGGAGTTACTAATACACAGGAAAAAAATGTGGATGAAGGAGATGTTATAAAAAACGATGGAAGATACCTCTATCAGGTGATTTCAGAAGAAACGAAGACTGCCACCTCGGGGAATTATGCCATTCAGATCACAGATACTCAAAACGGATTGAAGCGAAAGAGCAAGATTCGTGGCTTTGAAAGTATTTCTGATTTTTATATATGGAAAGACCGGCTGATCGTCATAGAATCCTGTGAATTAAATAACAGTGACACAGGTGCGACAGAAGATATTGCTTTGTTAAATAAACAGATGTATACAGGAACTGCTTATTGTAAGATTCATATCTATGATACGAAGAATCGCAACAAACCAAAGAAAATCCATACTTTTACGGTAAAAGGCAGCTATGAGGATTCCAGAATTTCCGATGGATATTTCTACTTCTTTGCGCAGAACATGACGCAGAAACCGGATAAAGAGGAGAATTATGAGGAGTATATCCCGGTGGTAGATGGAAAATTGTTGAGTGAAAAAGATATTTTTCTGCCAGAGGACTGTTTAAGCACTTCCTATCTGGTCATGGCATCAATTGATCTAAAACAGCCGGAGAAGTTTCAAGATACCAAGGCAGTAGTGACCGGGGCAGAGCTATTTTATGTAAGTGAAAAAAATATCTATGTGACAGACAGCAGTTATCCGGACTGGGAAGAAGCAGGAACGCAGAGCGACAGTACGAAGATCAGCAGGATTTCTTATCGGGATGGAAAAATGAAATTAGAGGCATCCGGAAGTGTTGAAGGAGTTTTGACGGATGATATGGCAATGAGTGAATATCAGGGAAATCTTCGGATCGCAACCACAAAGACGGCATACGGGATCGAGAAAGTGACGGACGATATCGATGGAGAGATCATCGGATATGATACGCAGGAAAGCACAACGTATAACCAGCTTTATATTTTAGGAAAAAATCTGAAGATCAAAGGAAAAATAGAGAATCTCGCAAAAGGCGAAGAAATCTATGCAGTCCGTTTTTTAGGGAACACCGGATATGTGGTGACATTTCGACAGACAGATCCGCTTTTTTCTATTGACTTGTCTGATCCGAAGAAACCGAAGGTTTTAGGAAAACTGAAGATCAGTGGTTTTTCCGAATATCTGCATGGATACGGCGAAGGAATGCTGTTAGGACTTGGAATGGAAGCGGATGAAAAAGATGGAGCAGTAGAAGGAATGAAACTGTCCATGTTTGATATTTCAGATCCTTCCGATGTAAAAGAAACGGCAAAAGAAGATCTGACAGAGTATGGCTACGCAGAAGCACTTTATGATTATAAAGAGGTCTTAGCGGATCAGGAAAAAAATCTGATAGGCTTTTTAGCAAGCGGATATGACAAAACCGATAAATACCGCTGTGACTATCTGCTGTATTCTTATGAGAACGGAAAGTTTGTACAGCGGATGAAGATGGACTGCAAGGAAAAGGGAAATGTGGTCGGCTATATTCGCGGAACCTATATCGGAGATAGTTTTTATCTGTTATACGAAGACGGAATGGTACAAAAATATAGTCTGGATAATGGAGAACTGGCAGAGACATTGGAATGATCAGAATAGAATAAGAGAACATAAGAAAAAGATGTGAGCGAAAAATCTATAAAGATTAGAGGGCAAAAGGTAGTTTCAAGTTTTTTGATTGGCAACTTGCACAAAGCCGGGTCTATTTTGTTCCGTTGTACGAAAATAAGAAAATCTAAGTCTGCCTGAGTCAGG
>ERZ779840.2544-NODE-2544-length-15595-cov-4.107079_pt1 | contig 15595 bp, 13 predicted proteins | sample MGYA00511561_ERZ779840 | MGnify/ENA primary metagenome ERZ779840 (study PRJEB29588, sample SAMEA2162036) | human gut metagenome | biome: human gut; feature: human-associated habitat; material: faeces | place: Denmark | collected 2008/2010 ...
ATGATTTCGTTTGGTTGTTTTAAGAAATATGCTCATATTTGCACCGGTATTTATTCCCGTTACCTACAAAGTAACAGACTATTTATCAAGCGATTAATCCACTAATAGTACGCTTCACAAACTCAACGACCTGTCTATTAGCTTCATCTATTTTCTTATTCCTGAAAGGCTTCAGATACGTTTCAGTCACAGTGATGGAAGAGTGTCCCATTGCTTCGGAAATAATACCCGGATGAATCTCACAATAATAGGCTGTCGTAGCCCAAGTGTGACGTGCAGTATAAGAGCTCAATCTATCACCCAATCCCAGTAATTCGCCCAGCAACATCAACTGACGATTGAATGTGCGCAATGCCAACTGATATTCACGATAAGCCTCCGGAGTCCCTTCACGACTCTTTAACAAAGAAAACAGATAAGGAGAAGAACTGTCACGGTTCATATATCTCTTTACCAGAATCATCGCTTCTGCAGTTAGAGTCACCGACAAGGTGCGGCCTGTCTTACGTCTGCGATATGTAATCACATTGTCACGTAAATCACTTTTACGCAAATAGGCGAGATCGACAAAAGGCAAACCGCGCAATAAAAACATAAGGATAAATAATTCCTGTGCCTTGCGTAATGACGGAGAACCGACAAAAGCCTGTGATAACCTGGCAAATACTTTCTTTATATCCTCCTCACCTAACGCACGTTTATGATCGGCACGAGTACCTGTATAAACAGAACGGAACAAGTGAGGAACATAAGGTGCCTTACGAAGATCGACAGCACGATTATAAACTGCACGAAACGTGCGCAAATAAGTGGAGACGGTATTCCAACTACATCCACGACTACGAAGATGCACTTCGAACCCTTTTAACCACTCCGGACTTACCTCATGGAAGGTGAAATCCTCTTTCCCACAATAAGCAATGATGGCATTGAGACTGCTACGGTATACATGGGCAGTGCCAAAGTTTCCCTCCATCTGTAGCCCACGGGCTACTTGCTTCATAAATGTTACTACTTTCAACATCTCTCGATTTATTAATAAATTAGACAATAAATATAAGGGTATTCCAACAATCGAACAAATTGAAGGCAGAGATGTTGCAGGAATGCAAAAAAAGAACCACCTTCCCTTATTAGGGAAAGTGGTTCTTATCTTCTTTATATATTCTTAAGCGAAAGCTGGAATTACATCATTCCGCCCATGCCTCCCATTCCGGGAGCGCCCATCGGCATTTCGGGCTTATCTTCCTTCTTTTCTACAATTACACATTCAGTAGTCAGGAACATACCAGCGATAGAAGCTGCATTTTCCAAAGCTACACGAGCAACCTTAGCAGGGTCTACTACACCGGCAGCATGCAAGTTTTCGTAAATGTCCAGACGAGCGTTGTAACCAAAGTCACCCTTGCCTTCACGTACTTTCTGAACAACTACCGCACCTTCTTTACCAGCGTTAGCAACGATCTGACGAAGTGGTTCTTCGATAGCACGTTTGATGATTTCAACACCGGTTGTTTCGTCAGCATTGTCACCCTTCATGCCGTCAATAGCATCAATTGCACGGATATAAGCTACGCCACCACCCGGGATGATACCTTCTTCAATTGCAGCACGAGTTGCACGCAAAGCATCATCTACACGGTCTTTCTTTTCTTTCATTTCCACTTCTGAAGCAGCACCTACATAGAGAACAGCTACACCACCTGACAATTTAGCCAGACGTTCCTGCAATTTCTCGCGGTCATAGTCAGACTTAGTTGCCACGATTTGTGCTTTGATCTGTTCGCAACGTTCTTTGATGCTATCTTTGTTACCTGCACCGTTTACAACAGTTGTATAGTCTTTAGTAACTGTAACTTTGTCAGCAGTACCCAACATTTCGATAGTAGCTTGTTCCAGTTTCAAACCTTTTTCTTCGCTGATAACAACACCACCTGTCAGGATAGCGATATCTTCCAACATTTCTTTACGACGATCACCGAAGCCCGGAGCCTTCACAGCACAGATCTTCAATTGAGAACGCAGACGGTTTACTACCAATGTAGTCAACGCTTCGCTATCTACATCTTCTGCAATTACCAACAAAGGACGACCTGTTTGTACAGCCGGTTCGAGGATAGGCAAGAAATCTTTCAGGTTAGAAATCTTCTTGTCGTAGATCAGAATGTAGGGTTTCTCCATCTCACATTCCATCTTTTCCGTATTAGTAACGAAATAAGCAGACAGATAACCGCGGTCGAACTGCATACCTTCTACTACACCGATAGTAGTGTCAGTACCTTTAGCTTCTTCGATAGTGATTACACCGTCCTTAGAAACTTTACGCATAGCGTCAGCAATCAATTTACCGATTACCGGGTCGTTGTTTGCAGATACAGTTGCAACTTGTTCGATCTTGTCATAGTTGTCACCTACAGTTTCAGCCTGATCCTTGATTGATTCTACCACTTTGGCAACAGCCTTGTCGATACCACGTTTGATATCCATCGGGCTAGCACCGGCAGTTACGTTCTTCAAACCTTCAGCTACGATAGCTTGTGCAAGAACGGTTGCAGTAGTTGTACCGTCACCGGCATCGTCACCTGTCTTAGAAGCAACTTCTTTTACCAGCTGTGCACCAGTATTCTGGTAAGCATCTGCCAATTCGATTTCTTTTGCTACTGTCACACCGTCTTTTGTGATGTGCGGAGCACCGAATTTCTTTTCGATGATAACGTTACGTCCTTTCGGGCCAAGAGTTACTTTTACTGCATTTGCCAATGCATCGACACCTTTTTTCAATTGGTCGCGGGCATCGATATTGAATAATATTTCTTTTGCCATAATGATATCTTATTTATTTTAAAATGATAAATTTAGAATTTTGAATTAACCCAGGATAGCGAGAACATCGCTCTGACGCATGATAAGGTATTTAGTGCCTTCTACTTCAAGTTCTGTTCCGGCATACTTGCCATAAAGAACTGTATCGCCTACTTTCAATACCATTTCTTCGTCTTTCGTTCCGTGACCAACTGCCACAACTTCACCCTTCAAAGGTTTTTCTTTTGCTGTATCAGGAATAATGATACCACCAATTGTTTTTTCTTCTGCAGGTGCAGGGAGGATAAGCACTCTGTCTGCTAATGGTTTAATGTTCATAGTTACTTGTTATATTTTAGTTATACATTTAATTGTAGATGTTATCCACCGTCTTTCAGGCGGAACGCTAAAGTTATTGCGAAAAGCGTGCCAAAGTAAATAAATGATTCTTTGTCAGAAATAGACTGACAAAATGACTGACAACTTGCACTGTATGGCAAAAAAGTATATTTGTCACCTACTTTTTAAACAAAACAAAAGGATTATTCCTTATAATGATGTATATTCGTAAACGAACCATCAAATGCACTGTATAAATAATATGAATAGAATAGCATCCGGCCTCATCATTGCCTCTTGCGTCTTCTACTCCTGCACTTCGCGTACAGGGGAGATTTCTCCTGTACATGAACAACAACAGACAGATTCGCTGTCGCAAGATACAATAACTCAACCCGAGGTTAAACCTGTTGAAAAGAAACTCACAGCAGAACAGATACAAATCACCAAAGATTTATTGTATGACCAATATACATTGGAAGACACCTATCCTTATAAAGACACTACCCGGCAATTTCAATGGGACAAAATCAAAGAACGGCTGGCTTTGCTTGAAAATATACAGTTGCAGCCTTCCACTTGGGCAATTCTCCAGAATTACAAAAATAGAAATGGAGAAGCACCGCTTGTGAAGAATTTCAAAAGAAACGCTTACGGACGGGTGGCGGATACTCTCGGCATAGAACGTTACCAATCCGTTCCGCTTTATCTATTGACTGACACATTAGTACCCGAACGTTACGGACAGGATGGGGAATTAACCCGTTTTATCGAAGATGGAGAGAAATTCATAAAAGCAGAGCCAATGTTTACCGGAGATGAATGGATGATTCCTAAAAAGTATGTCAAAGTAATCGGAGATACGATTGTTTTCAACAAAGCTGTTTTCGTAGACCGCCACAATCAGAATATCGCTTCTCTTGAACGTAGCGGAAAAGGGCAATGGGTGGTTCGCAGTATGAATCCTTCCACTACGGGACGTCATCTGCCCCCGTATGCACAGGAAACTCCTTTAGGAATGTTTGTTTTACAGGAAAAGAAAGTAAAAATGGTATTTCTAAAAGACGGCTCGAAAGAAACGGGAGGTTATGCTCCTTATGCGAGTCGTTTCACGGATGGAGCCTATATTCACGGAGTACCGGTCAATGCTCCCCGCAAGACACAGATAGAATATAGTCCGTCGTTAGGAACGACACCGCGTTCGCACATGTGCGTACGAAATGCAACTTCCCATGCCAAATTCATTTATGATTGGGCGCCTGTAAATGAAACTATTATTTTTGTATTGGAATAAACGTTGAACAAACATACACCACTATTCCCGAATCGCTACTACCTATCGTCCAAAGTATAACTAGAAAAGTTCTTTTCTATAAGGTGAGAACTTGCTTTTCTCTTGGGGAAAAGTTACTTTCCCCTTACCTCAAACTATAACCGCAAGTTCCGGTTATAAAACTGAAAGCTTCAGTTATGTAATCAAAACTTCCAGTTATATAATCAGAACCTTCGGTTATAGTTTACCTTATGCCCTAAACTAGTTTTCTCCCTATGCAAAAGAAGTTTGCATAGGAGGGGAAAGAACTTTTCTATACGTACTTGAGGGGAAAGATAAAGAGGTCTGAACTTTTCAGTCCAGACCTCCCAGTATAGAAAAGGATTTCTCCATCCCGTATTACCTTAATCAATTATGTGTGAAACTCTCTTTTATTTATCTTCAGTCTTACCCAACCCATACCTTGCTCTTGTTATATTCTGAACAAGTTCTCTCTGCACACTTTCCAATGCGTTTATTTCTTTCTGCAACAACTCCAAAGCAGAACCTTTCTGCAATAAATAAGACCGTTCAGCATATTTTATATAAGAAGTCGGAATCTCCTGCTTCTTTTCTTTATAATGGGCAATCACATACCGCAAAGCTTCCGCCCGATATTTGCTGATCGCTTTCCGTTCGGCATAATACAAATCTTTATAAGGATTTTCTTCACTTCTCAATTTCTTCCAGAATGCAGAAAAAGCAGTCGATACAGCATCCTTCTCCTCTTTGGTTACTGCTTCTTTCTGCTTCTTTGTCAGATCCTTATATTCCTTATATGTATTTAGAAACTTATCCAATTCATCTTTACTGGCTTTATGCGCCAGTCGGTAAGTTTCCAAAGAAGCAGGCCGTTCATATTCGACAACTGTTTGTAGATAAGGCAAGTCGTTCCAGCTTATATATTTATTGTTTGCTTCACAATAATCTGCATAAGCCGCCGCAAGCTGCCAACTATATTCTTTTGTCTTTTGATTCAAATCCTCATTGATAGCGGACAAGTTCTTTTCCATCTCTTGCAAGTCCTGCGCTGACACCGTTTGCATACTTCCCCATCCGGAGAGAAACAAACAAAGAATACTCCATAATATAGTTTTCATAATTAGATAATTTAAATTTTCTCCAAAGTTATTATTTCTCTACAGAATTCCAAACGATATTACAGATTTGCTATATATTTCCACAATGGAGCAGCATTCAGCGCCTGCATAATTTCGTTCTTATCAAGCAGGCTTCTCACCTCTTCCAATGTAAGCAGATGTACACTAATATCTTCAGTAGCTTCCAGATGCTGATGGTCTATCAGTTCCACGTCTGTAGCAAGAAAGCAATAAGTCAGATTGGTATGAGTGCTCGGATTAGCGGAAATCACCATATATTCCTGCCAGTTTCCTTTTCCGTAGCCTGTTTCCTCCCACAATTCACGTTGGGCGGACACTAACGGTGAAGCGTCTTCCTTCTCACAGACACCGGCACAAAGTTCATAACAAGTTCGTTCAATTCCCGGACGGTACTGGCGGACAAAAACAAATTTACCATCTTTTGTAATGGCAATCGTATTTACCCAGTCGGGATACTCAAGAATATAATATTCGGGGATATGGTTACCGTTGGGAAGCAACATATCTTCGCAACGCACAGTCAGCCACGGACGGCGAAATAGATATTTACTACTCACCGTTTTCCAGGCTCTATTCTTTTCTTCCATAAGGTCTGTTTTTTCTTCCGGCAAAAATACAAATTTCCCCCGGGTTATCCTACCTTTCGGTTGCTTGTTTTTATTCGTCTGTGTCGATACAAGTGATCTCTATCCCTTGTATCTGCTCCAGATATTTTTTGGTAGAACTTACCAAAGAACTTCCCATGTAGAATAAAAACAGCAGGCTGATAATAACCATCAATGCGCCAATCATGGCAAAACGACTACGTTGCTCGAAAATACTGCTATTCATAACTCTGCCTCCTCTAAGTTTTTTTGTCCACCACAAAGATAACACGCGAGGGCTACAAAAAAGTTACAAGAATGTTTCAAAAAACTTAAATATTGAAATTCTGTTCGTATCTTTGCACCAACTAACTAACAACCTTTTTATTGCAATATGGCATTTACGAATAATATTATGATTGTCCGGCATAAATTGCTGGCAGACCTCGTTAAACTCTGGAAAAACGACGAATTAGTGGAAAAGATAGACCGGCTCCCGATTGAATTGAGTCCACGAAAATCAAAACCCCTAGGACGGTGTTGCGTACATAAAGAACGCGCAGTGTGGAGGTACAAGACTTTTCCTCTGATGGGACTGGATATGACAGACGAACACGACGAAGTTACCCCGCTTTCCGAATATGCGCTATTGGCATTGAGCCGCCCCGAACCGGACAAGGAAAATATCATGTGCGTCATCGACGAGGCCTGTTCTTCCTGTGTACAGATCAATTATGAAATAACCAACCTTTGTCGCGGATGCGTGGCACGTAGCTGTTACATGAATTGCCCCAAAGATGCGATACGTTTCAAGAAAAACGGTCAGGCAATGATTGACCATGACACATGTGTCAGTTGCGGTATTTGTCACAAGAGTTGTCCTTATCACGCTATTGTATATATTCCCGTGCCTTGTGAAGAGGCTTGCCCGGTAAAAGCTATCAGCAAAGATGAACACGGCATAGAACACATTGATGAGAGCAAGTGTATCTACTGCGGAAAATGCATGAATGCTTGTCCGTTCGGTGCTATCTTCGAAATCTCGCAAACATTCGATGTATTGCAACGCATCCGTAAAGGAGAAAAGATGGTTGCCATCGTTGCTCCGTCTATTCTGGGACAGTTTAAGACTTCTATCGGACAAGTGTACGGTGCTTTCAAAGAAATAGGATTTACGGATGTGATCGAAGTGGCCGAAGGTGCTATGGCAACCACCAGCAATGAAGCACACGAATTACTGGAGAAATTGGAAGAGGGACAGAAATTTATGACTACTTCCTGTTGCCCTTCTTATATCGAACTGGTTGAGAAACATATTCCGGATATGAAACCTTACGTTTCTACCACCGGATCACCGATGTACTACACCGCACGGATTGCCAAAGAGAAGCATCCGGATGCTAAGGTTGTGTTTGTCGGCCCTTGTGTGGCTAAACGCAAAGAAGTACGTCGCGACGAAGCAGTGGATTATATTCTGACGTTTGAAGAAATCGGTTCGATTCTCGACGGACTGGGTATTGAACTGGAACAGGTACAGGAGTTCTCTGTATTACATACGTCTGTTCGCGAAGCACATGGATTTGCACAGGCAGGTGGTGTGATGGGAGCTGTCAAAGCTTATCTGAAAGAAGAAGCGGATAAAATCAATGCAATACAAGTGTCGGACATCAATAAAAAGAATATCGCTCTGTTGAGTGCCTGCGCCAAGACAGGAAAGGCTGCGGGGCAGTTTATTGAAGTAATGGCATGCGAAGGTGGATGTATCACCGGACCAAGTACGCATAATGATATTGTTTCGGGACGTCGCCAATTGGCACAAGAGCTGCTCAAACGAAAAGAGAGCTATGAAACAATGGATCGATAAACTACGGCAGGAAAGAACACTTAGCCCGGAAGAGCTCCGGCAACTGTTGACCGGATGTGACGCAGACACCCTGCGTTACATCAATAAACAGGCGCAGGAAGTTACTCTCCGCCACTTCGGAAATAAGATTTATATCCGTGGACTGATTGAAGTCAGCAATTGCTGCCGGAACAACTGTTATTACTGTGGTATCCGAAAAGGAAATCCCAATATCGAACGTTACCGATTGAACCTGGAAAGTATACTGGATTGTTGCCGGCAAGGATATAAATTAGGTTTCCGCACTTTCGTGCTGCAAGGAGGAGAAGATCCCGCACTAACAGACGATCGGATAGAAATGACTGTTGCCCGTATCAGGCAGAATTATCCAGATTGTGCCATTACACTGTCGCTCGGAGAAAAGTCGCGTGATGCATACGAACGTTTCTTCCGTGCCGGAGCCAACCGTTATCTGTTACGTCACGAAACATATAATGAGTCGCATTACCGGCAACTGCATCCGGCAGAAATGTCCGGCAAACAGCGCCTGCAATGTTTAGCGGATTTAAAAGACATCGGCTATCAGACAGGAACCGGAATTATGGTCGGCAGCCCAGGGCAAACAGTAGAACATATCATCGAGGATATCTTGTTCATTGAAAAGCTACAGCCGGAAATGATTGGCATCGGTCCTTTTCTACCCCATCATGATACGCCTTTTGCCCAATATCCCAGCGGAACGGTGGAATGGACGATTCTTTTATTATCGATCTTCCGTTTGATGCATCCATCCACATTGATTCCGGCAACAACGGCTCTCGCCACTCTTATTCCTGATGGTAGGGAGCGGGGTATATTGGCAGGTGCAAATGTGGTTATGCCTAACTTGTCTCCTCGAGAGGAACGGAGAAAATATGAATTATATAATGACAAAGCTTCACTCGGAGCGGAATCCGCCGAAGGACTGGCTACCTTACAAAAGCAGTTGAATGCCATCGGCTATGAGATATCTACCGAAAGAGGCGACTTTAAGCGCACCACAAATTACACGGATTCACACAGATTTATTTCAAATTAAATTTTAATCTGTGTGAATCCGTGTAATTTGTGGTGAAAAAACAAAGAATATTATGATATACCAAAAAGATTCATCCAAAGCAGAAGAGTTTATCCATCACGAAGAAATTTTGGATACGCTGGAATATGCACAGAACAATAAGGATAATCGTGTCCTGATTGAACAACTGATTGAAAAGGCAGCGTTGTGCAAGGGACTGACACACCGGGAAGCGGCTATTCTGCTGGAGTGTAACCAACCTGACCTGATAGAACGTATCTTTCATCTCGCCAAAGAAATCAAACAGAAGTTTTACGGCAACCGTATCGTCATGTTCGCACCGCTTTATTTATCTAATCATTGCGTAAACGGTTGCGTATATTGTCCGTATCATGCCAAAAACAAAACTATTGCACGCAAGAAACTGACACAGGAAGAAATCCGCCGGGAGGTAATTGCTTTGCAGGATATGGGACATAAGCGACTGGCTCTTGAAGCCGGTGAGCATCCGTCACTGAACCCGATAGAATATATTCTGGAATCTATTCAGACGATTTATAGCATCAAGCATAAAAACGGAGCTATCCGCCGGGTAAACGTAAATATCGCAGCCACTACAGTAGAAAATTATCGCCGATTGAAAGAAGCGGGTATCGGCACGTATATCTTATTCCAAGAGACTTATCACAAAGATAACTACGAAGCTCTCCATCCCACCGGACCTAAAAGCAATTACGCCTATCACACCGAAGCAATGGACCGCGCGATGGAAGGAGGAATCGATGATGTAGGCATTGGCGTCCTTTTCGGTTTGAATACTTATCGGTATGATTTTATCGGATTATTAATGCATGCCGAACATTTGGAAGCCAAATTCGGTGTAGGGCCGCATACAATCAGTGTGCCGCGCATCTGTTCGGCAGATGACATCGATGCGGAAGATTTCCCGAACGCAATTTCGGATGAGATATTCAGCAAGATTGTAGCTGTTATCCGAATTGCCGTTCCTTATACGGGAATGATTATTTCTACACGTGAATCGCAAGAATCACGCAAGAAAGTGCTCGAATTGGGTATTTCACAAATCAGTGGCGGTTCGCGTACCAGTGTAGGCGGATATGCTGAAACGGAATTACCCGATCATAATTCTGCCCAATTTGATGTGAGCGACACCCGGACATTGGACGAGGTGGTCAACTGGTTGCTCGAACTCGGATATATCCCCAGTTTCTGTACAGCCTGTTACCGGGAAGGACGGACGGGAGACCGTTTCATGTCATTAGTAAAATCCGGTCAGATAGCAAACTGTTGCGGACCGAATGCCCTAATGACTCTGAAAGAGTATCTGGAAGATTATGCTTCAGAAGATACGCGACAGAAAGGATTGGAACTGATTCTAAAAGAAACGGAACGAATCCCCAATCCCAAAATCAGGGAAATAGCTATCCGGAATCTCAAAGCAATAGCTGCAGGACAAAGAGACTTTAGATTTTAATGATTAACAGGTTAGTGATTAAACAAATCATTAACTACTAACTACCAATCACTAATAAACTAATCACTAACAAACATGGGCTTAACAGATACTCCAAATGCTAACAGACTTCATATCACCCTTTTTGGTAGACGGAATAGTGGTAAGTCTTCTCTTATCAATGCGTTGACAGGACAGGACATCGCGCTCGTTTCAAATACTCCCGGAACGACTACCGACCTTGTGTCTAAAGCAATGGAGATTCAAGGTATTGGTCCTTGTCTTTTTATAGATACTCCGGGATTCGATGACGAAGGAGAGCTTGGAGAACTGCGTATCAGCCGGACTTTAAAGGCTATTGAGAAAACGGATATTGCATTGTTATTATGTGAAGACACTACCTTGTTTCATGAAAAAGAAATATTGGCGCTATTGAAAGAGAAGAATATCCCTGTCATTCCGGTATTGAATAAAATAGATATACGAGAGAATAGCGATCATTTAGCTACATATATCGAGGAACAATGTAAAATACACCCCTTGCTTATCAGTGCCAAAGAAAAGATAGGAATCGAACTGATCCGGCAAGCCATCCTCGAAAAATTACCTTCGGACTTCGGTCAACAAAGTATCACCAGGGAACTTGTTACAGAGAATGACCTTGTACTTTTAGTAATGCCACAGGATATCCAAGCTCCCAAAGGCAGACTGATCTTACCGCAAGTGCAGACTATCCGTGAATTGTTGGATAAAAAATGCCTCGTAATGACTTGCACCACTGATAAGTTTTCTGCAACCCTACAAGCCCTTGCCCGTCCTCCGAAGTTAATCATCACCGATTCACAAGTTTTCAAAGCGATTTATGAACAGAAACCAAAGGAAAGTGAACTGACTTCTTTCTCGGTGCTTTTCGCAGGTTATAAGGGTGATATTCACTATTATGTAGAAAGTGCAGCTGTCATCGAAAGACTGACGGAATCGTCACGTGTACTGATAGCGGAAGCTTGTACGCACGCTCCCCTTTCAGAAGATATAGGAAGAGTGAAACTTCCTCGTTTGTTACGGAAACGGATTGGAGAGAATCTGCAAATTGATATGGTAGCAGGAACCGACTTTCCACAAGATCTGACTCCTTACTCTTTAGTTATCCATTGCGGAGCATGTATGTTTAACCGTAAATACGTACTTAGTCGCATCGAACGTGCGCGGGAGCAGCACATTCCTATGACGAACTATGGAGTAGCAATTGCTTTCCTCAATGGAATACTAGATCAAATAAAATATTAAATCCCGATTAAAAGGAAAGAATCCGGTGAAATACCGGACTTTCGCAATATACATAAATTATTAACTGCTCTACTTTGAGAGCAGTTAATAATTTTATAATTTCCATTACTCTCTGCTTATTTCTTCACAACAGCAATCAGTTCTTCTGCCGAAACAAACTTATATTTTCCTGTTTTCATATTCTTCAATCTAATATTCTTTTTATTGTTCATTTCTTTCTCTTCCACTATAGCAACAAAAGGAATATTCTTAGCTTTAGCATAACTCATCTGCTTATTTTGTTGTTTATTTTTTCTTGCTATATCAGGGAAGATTTCCGCATGAATACCAGCATTACGTACTTTATTCAGTATATACATAGAAATTTTAGACTCCTTTTCACCAAGATTCAAAAAAAGGACTTTTGTACCATCTGTTGCTTCTTTTGGATAAAGTTCAAGCTGGTTCAATACATCAAAAATACGGTCAGCACCAAAGGAAATCCCTACACCTGATACATTTTCCAGACCAAATACTCCTGTCAGATTATCATAACGACCGCCACCTGTAATACTACCAATTTGCACATCTAACGCTTTCACTTCAAAAATAGCACCTGTATAATAATTCAATCCACGAGCCAAAGTCAAATCAATCTCCATCTTATTCTTCAATCGAGGAACGTCATTCCACAATGTCTTTCTAATAAAATCTATTTCTTCTACTCCTTGCAAACCAATTTCACTATCTCTCAATATTTTTCTGAGTTTGTTCAACTTTTCCGCATTCGTACCACTAAGAAGAATGATCGGCTGCAACTTGGCAATAGCCTCATCACTGATTCCCTTCTCTTTCAGTTCGGCATTTACATTATCCAAACCGATTTTATCCAATTTATCAATAGCTACGGTAATATCTACAATCTTATCCGATTCGCCTATAATTTCAGCAATACCGGAAAGAATCTTGCGGTTGTTAATCTTAATACATACACGAATATTGAAACGACTAAAAACGGTATCGACAATCTGCATCAATTCCACTTCGTTCAATAACGAATCGCTTCCTACAACATCGGCATCACATTGATAAAATTCGCGATAACGTCCTTTCTGCGGGCGGTCGGCACGCCATACCGGTTGAATCTGATAGCGTTTGAACGGGAAAGTGATCTCATCACGATGCATCACTACATAACGGGCAAAAGGCACTGTCAAGTCGTAACGCAAACCTTTCTCACAGAATTTGCTTGCCAGTTTGGCAGCATTACGGCTTAACAATTCTTCGTCAGTAATCCCGGAAAAGTAATCTCCAGAGTTCTGAATCTTAAAGAGTAGTTTATCTCCCTCATCGCCGTACTTTCCCATCAATGTAGAAAGCATCTCCATCGAAGGAGTCTCTATCTGCTGGAAACCATACAGATGATATACGTCACGAATCGTATTGAATATATAATTACGCTTCGCCATTTCTACCGGCGAAAAGTCACGAGTTCCTTTAGGAATACTTGGTTTTGCTGCCATAATATTACTGTTTATAATTTTAATTGCGCAAATTTACTGCAAATTTCCGAGCAACACTTGCATATATCTGAAAAAATCATCAATATTGTACCTCAAGTAATACAAATTCTCTAAACAAAGGGCGACGTCAGAAGCTTGAAAGCCATAAAATTCACTAATATGATGAACAATACTATTATTTATCCGATCCGAGCAATAGGTATTCTTTTTATAACTGCTTCACTGATGACAACATCAGCACTGGCACAAAATAAAGTTCAGGAAGCTCCATTTTTCAAAAGTACACGTACAACCGTTCATCGGGCAGTACAAAAAGATACAGTTTGGACTCCAGGTGCTATTGTCGACCAAGTACATTTCGTGAGATACAACCGTTATGGAAGAAAAATAGCAGAGAACTCATTAAAGCCTGACGGCAGTGCCGACAGAAAGATTATTTATGTTTATGACAAAGACGGTTGTGTGAAAGAAGAAATCATTGCCTCTATCAAACAAGGCGGAATCACAGATATTTATCAATACTACTATGATTCAAAAAAGAGAATGAACGGAAAACACAAACTGACTCCTGAACGAACTGTTGTTAGTGTAGATACCATTATACGCAACAAAGCCGGATTAGTGGTACAAAGAATCCACAAAGGAATCAACATTCGCATCAAAGACCAACAAATGATACCCTATCAGGAAAGTATAAATATCTTCTATGACACACAGGGACAAGTGACAGAAGTCATCGAAGAAAGTACGCTGAATAAAAATGGAAATCCCGGTAACCGGAAGTTACTTAAAAATGATACGATACCTTTGAAACGTTATTCCGAAGGGAGCGTATTCGAAAGATATAATGTTCCTCGAAGTAAAAGAGTGGATACCGCCTATGATATGTATGGCAACTGGATAAAACGTACAGAATATAATGGGGCTATTCCCGAATTTATTGTCATGCGCCATATTGAATATGCCGGACAGGATGACACTGACTACAAAAAGTTGTTACTTCAGGGGAAAGTAAAATCTGTATATCAGACTTCGTACATAGCGCTCCCTAATGGCCCAGATATTATTAATAGAGGACAGAAAAAAGGTATTTTTTTTATTTACCAATTTGATAAGAACGGGCGGAAAACAGTAACCAGCCATTTTTCAAATGCCGGCATCCCGGAAGGCAGCACAGAATTTGTATACGATGTCAATGGCTACATCGAGAAAGAAGTTCATAAATCAACCACTGCCAAGATAGAAAGTACCGCCCAAATGCATTACGATGATGAAGGCAGAGTAAAAAGTAAAGCATTACTGGATGCAAATGGAGAAATGCAGCGCAAAACCATTTTCCGTTATGACGGAGAGGGCAATTGTATCGCAGAATTATGTTTCAATAAAGACGGTTCAAAATATAGCGACATCCGTAACCAGTACGATCCGTATGGGAATCTCATACTCAAAGAAATACTAATAGCTCCTACAGAAGCCACAGGTATAGAATATGAACCCATTAAACGTATATGGAATGCTCGTGGAAGAGTTGTGGAAGAGAAAATCGGCACTCCTGGGAATGAGCATCATTATACTTATCAATATAGTACTCGTGGCGAAATAATTTCCGGCACGGAAACAGTGAACAACGAACAACCTGCAAAATTCGTATATAAATTCTATAATGACAAGTATGGCAACTGGAAGAAGAGAATCAAGTTTATTGATGATAAACCTGTACTATACGAAGAACGTGAATATACGTATTACCAATAAGAATATACAAAAAAGGTCCCCATAGCCTTGACTAATGCTATGGAGACCTTCTTTATATTATAATGTCAGATATCCCGCAAACCTGCATTCTCCCTTTTCTTTTCTTAGTCTCTTCTACCCATGAAGATCATGATGTAGTATACCAATGTTGCCAATGAACCTAATGCAGCAACTACATACGTATAAGCAGCAGAACGAAGAGCATCTTCAGCCTGTGCATGATTGTACGAATTAGTAATGCCGGATGAACTCAACCAGACCAACGCACGTTTACTTGCATTGATTTCCACCGGCAGCGTGATAAAGCTGAACAATGTAGTCATAGCAAACAGGATAATACCTGCCAGCAATAACTGCGGGAAAGAGTTTATCAACAAGATACCACCCAACAATACCCACGTCATAATGGAAGAGGCAAAGTTTACCACCGGAACCAGCGCACTACGCATTTTCAACGGAGCATACATGCGTGCATGTTGTACAGCGTGTCCACATTCATGGGCTGCTACGGCAGCTGCC
>ERZ779840.2549-NODE-2549-length-15566-cov-4.510219_pt1 | contig 15566 bp, 18 predicted proteins | sample MGYA00511561_ERZ779840 | MGnify/ENA primary metagenome ERZ779840 (study PRJEB29588, sample SAMEA2162036) | human gut metagenome | biome: human gut; feature: human-associated habitat; material: faeces | place: Denmark | collected 2008/2010 ...
CCTCATAGGCGGCCTTCTCCCAGTACAGGCCGAAGCCAAACGGCTTCGCCGTTCGGCGCCGGGTAACAGGCGAAGAACCAGAAACAAAAAACTTCCACTTTTTCCGTTTCCACTTTTGAGCTAAATAAGGCATTTTGGACTTTGAAAAAGTCCACCTTTTTCCAACAGGAGGACGTTCAAAATGCCAGCGACAAACACGAACAACACAAATATTACAGGGGTCTATCAACTGGACAATGGTATGTGGGGCTACCGTTACACGGTTACCGTCAACGGTAAGCGGCGCGACGTAAAGAAAACAAAGGATGAAGTCGGCAAGCCTTTCAAAACCGAAAAGGCAGCGTTCCGCGCCCGCGAACTTGCGATTGCAAAAGACAAAGAAAATAGGGGCCGCAAGCCACAAATTCCACGTATGACCTTCTCGGAAGTCTATCAGGAGTATTGCGAGAAGGGGCGGAGCGGAAGAGCTTACAATACCATTCTCAAGCAGGAAAGTCTTTGGAAAAACCATCTGCAAAGGGCATTTGGAAAGCGTTTTGTGGATGAAATCAGCGTTGCCGAAGTAAATGACTACCTGGCACACCTTTACCACGATGAAGGCCGCGCATATCGCTATGTAGAGGGCTTCTTGAAAATGTTCTATCTTATCTTCGGGCAAGCCTACTCTCGGAACTTTCTTGATGTGGATACATACAATAAACTCTGTGTCAACAAAGATACCCGTATTCATATGCCAAAATTGAAGGTCGATGATGACCTTGATATTGTGGCGTTCAGTAAAGAAGAAACTGCGATATTGGATAGTTATTTTTGTAATACCAACGCAGAAACCGCGTATATGTTAGGCCGGTACTGCGGTCTGCGCATTAACGAATGTTACGGCCTGAAATGGTCAAATATTGATCTGAAACGCGGCACGATTTTGATTGACCGACAAATGCAATACCAGGAAGGATTGATTAAGCTCGCATCCGTTAAAACGCGAAACGGCAAGCGAACCGTCTTTATGTGCGATAGGCTGAAAACTTACCTCCAAAAATTGGCGCGGCAGCGGAAGCGGGATGAAGTGAAGTTTGCCGCCTTGCGGGAACAAAACCAGCGAATGATAGAGGATTTGGACGGGCAAAAAATCTCTTCCACTGAACTTGTGAACTGCTTATCGGATGGCAAAATTCAAACGGTAAATTCCATGAAGTACCATACGCGGGAAATCAAAAGCCGATATGGGATTGAATTCAAATATCATTATCTTCGGCACACTTACGGGACACGCATGGCAGAAATGAACACTCCCACACACTTACTCTGTAATCAAATGGGACATGGCAATATTAAAGTAACGCAGCGGTATTATATTGCGCTGTCCAAAACAGGGATTGAAATTCTGCAAAGCAATCTTAATCAGCTATAATTAAGAACTTTTGAAAAGAAGAGGGCAAGAAGTAACAACTTCTCGCCCTCTTCCTTCATCTTTCAAGGACTTTCATACATTTCTTTAATCTTGGATAAGAACTTGTCCATATCCGCCACTACATCAGGGGGATTGACTATCTTGGCCCGGCGTCCGAAACCACATATCCATGCGAAAAATTGGTCGCTGACTTCCACATCGGCTGTTACTACAAAATGCTTTTCGTCCTCCTGTCTGTAAAATACATCGTGCCCCGTTCCAAACCGCTCAATAACCGTATCAAGCAACGAATAGAAAAAGCGGATACTGACACGCTTCAGATCGCCGCCAAACATGGAAAATACACGACGGGTATAGCTTTCCATATCAGTCTTGGCAAAAACCTCGGCTCCTTCCCGCGCCTCGCTTAATACCTTTACTTCTTTCATACGGTCAATACGATAGTGTATAATCCCTGGCTTTTTCTTCTTTCCGACAAAGCCATACGATACAAGGTAGTAGTTTCCATCATTGATAATCAGTTTATATGGGCTGACCTTGTACGTCGCTCCACCTCCACGCTCTACTTGCGTATCTTTGCTTTGAAGTGTATATTTCAAATACTTGAAGCTAATCTTCCGGTTTTGTCGGATGGCTTGGTTAATTCTCAGCATAGAAGCCATGACATACCGATTGCTGGTTTTATTTCGCCCAACAAGATAAACTTCGTTTTGCAATTCTTCAATCTGATATTCACTGCAAAATCCCTCAATAGCCGCAAGCAAACTCTTTTCCTGTGTTTTGGAGATAAACTTTGCTGCTCGGACACACTCAGCCATTAGGCGTAAATCGTCAAACTCATAAGGGCGGCGGGACACTTTGTAGCCGTGTAGCTTTGGGTCATACTCAATCCCATATCCCAGCAAGTCGCGCTCTTCCAGATCGTCAACAAGTTCTTGGTCGCGGGCTAATAATTCAGTCAAATCATTTATATCTCTGGAAATAGAATGGCGCTCTGTTTGAATTCCGTATGCCTCTAAATGCGTCCGAATATCTTTAATGCTAATAGCATGGTTTTCATCTGTACGCTTTAGAAGCAAGTTCCAAACCAACAGGGATTTATATTTCTGCCCCGGCCTTTTCCCGCCTTTGTCGTTGTTCTTCACGGTTGACGCCATGTGTGCCGCCTCGCTTTCCCGGTCTTATATCCAGTGTACCATAAAATCAGGGAAAAGGCAGCAGCGAAGTTATAGGGGGCCGCTCATGTAGAGCAGCCCCCCGCCTGTCAAATAAGCTGTGCGTGGTTCTGTATCGCCGTTTCTATCCGTTGCGGCTCGATGCCGATATATCGCTGTGTTACGGCGGCGGAGCTGTGTTGTAGCAGCCTTTGCACCAGAGCAATATCGTAGCCGTTTGCCTTGTATATCTCGGTGGCGTACCACTTGCGGAAGCTGTGTGTGCTGATACCCTCAAAGCCCAGGTAGTCGCACACAATATGGAGCTGTTTCTGTATGGCTCGCTCGGTGATGGGGAAAATCAGATCTTCACGGCTAATATTGTGGCGCAAGCAATAATTCTCTATGTACTGCTGGATAACCAGCGGAACCGTGAACACGCGGCGCTTACCTGTTTTCTGCTCGGTGATTTCCAGACGGTATCTGTCCCCGTCCCGGACAATATCACAAGGCCGCAGTTTCAATATATCGCTGATACGCAAGCCTAAATTCCCTTCCAGCACAAGGGCGGTGGCTATGCGCTCATTGGGGCGGCAACCGCTGAACCCCTCGCGCATGGTCTGGATTATCTCTTTATATTGCTCCGTCGTGAGCGTCTTTGTTCTCTTGTTCATGGCGGCCTCCATCGTCAAAAGTTCGTTTTTTCAAGCGGGAAAGTTCGCATATTAGGGACGGCGGCGGAAAAGTCCCGGAATATCTTGATTTTGGAGTTCGTATAAGAAGCATTATACGAACTTTGGGAAATTGGGTGGGGATTGCTCCCCACCCTTCCCTGTTATCCCGCAAGTACCATCGGTACGCCGCAATCCAAACAGGCTATGTGAACTTCCTTCGTAGCTCGGACAGAATTGCCGCAACAGGGGCAGATATATTTCCGTGTGCTGGACGTGCGCGGCGGTGGTGTGGTGCCTGTTCCGCTGTGCGTCCCTGTCCCGGTGATATGGAACCCGGCGAACTCGTTGCGGCTTATGAGAATGTCGGTCAAGCCGTTCTCCAATATGAAGTCCAGCAGCTCGTCAGAGGGACTTGTGTGGCTCCACCCATATTTGTCGCTGTGCTCCACTATCAGGCCGTGGGCTTCGGCGGCAACTTTGAAGCGGCGATTATGGTAGGTGTTGCCCCGGCTACAATCCTGCACGCCGTTCTCATAGTTGTAATAATGTACCATTTCGTGAAGCAGGGTCGCGGCTACTTCCTCGATGGGCCGGGCCAGCGTCCCGGCTCCTATGTTGATTTCGTGGGTGCCGCCCAGTTTGGAAACCCATGTATCTTCCCGCAGGGAGAAATGGCCGTAGGCGCGGGGCGTAGATTGAATGGTGATCGTCGGCCTTGAAAGTGCATTTTCAAAAAATTCAGCGTTCAGCAGATCAAAAACCTTATTCAGATACCCGGCCACGCGGTTATAGCTTGTCAGTTCTTTCATGTCTTTTTCTCTCCTGTTCTTGATTTTGGGGAGAGGGCAAGCTATAATGGTCTTGCCCTCTCCGTTTGGATTGGGGGGAAGCTCTTTGCGTATTGCTTTGGTCGGCTGTCACGCAAGGGGCTTTTCTTTAGGCGCTGATGGAAAAGCGGCGGCTGGCGCTCTGTTTGGTGTACTCCTTGTAAAGCTCGCCGTGGGCCTTCTTGAAGGCCGTGGTATCAAACCGATTAGAGAGAACCGAAGTCCAGCGGACGATATACTTTCCAGCGGTCATTTCCTCGGTGTCGCGCTCCATCATTTCTGCCTTGATGCTGTCCCGGATGGCCTCTGCCTCCGCCTTGGCTTCCTCGATAACGGCTTCCCACTCGTTCAGTGCCTCGATTTTGGCTACCAGTTCGTTCTTGCTCATGTTCATTCTCCTTTGCTTTTGATTTGGGGTGTTCCCCTTAACCGTCTTTATTATAGCACCAATATCTGGTGCTGTCCATTGACGCTTAGCACCAATTTTTAGTGTCATTTTTGTGCACAATTAGCACTTGATTTTAGTGCAATCCCGTGTTAAAATAAGGACAATGGAGGAGGTGCGCATTTTCATGGCAATCCGCTACAAGGTAGACATAATGGCAAAACTCAAAGAAAAAGGGTATTCCTCTACCAAAATCCGGGAAGAAAAGTTGATTGGGCAATCCTATTTACAACAATTACGACACGGGGAATTGGTATCGTGGAAAACTTTGGATACTATTTGTACGCTTTTAGACTGTCAGCCCGGCGATTTACTGGAATACGTCAGGGAAGCCCCAGGCGACAGGTAATTTATGGGAATTACAAAAGACCACTAATGCGGATTACGATAGTACGAAAATCCAGCGCAGCGCGAAAAAACAGGAAGCGCGTCGTGACGTTCGCCACGACGCGCCAGCTTCAAGCAATACTTGGGAGGTGCCGCCATGTTCGGAGATACGGAATTGCCCCTTGCCCTTATCATGGAAGAAATACTCGGCTGGGAGAAGAAGCCCGGCGCAAAAGATGAAGAAGAGAAGGAAAACACACAACTTTCATCAACTTCCAAAAAGTCTTGAACACAAAAAGAGAAGTCGGAGAGAAGATTTTACATCTTTCTCCGACTTCTTGATTTAACGATACATCTTTGTCAGATCAGCGCAGCTCTCATTTGAAATAAAGGCGAACTGTCTTATCTATTTTTTCTTTTACGGCCTTGTCAAGCTCCTGTTCAGCTTTGACCTGTATCTCCTTGGCGCTGCTGTCTATCACGCTTTGGGCCAGGGCGTTCACCAAATCGCGGCGTTGCATGAGATAGTCATAGAACCTTTGGCGGCGGCTCTGTTCGTCCTGCCAGCCCTCCTTTGCCCTCTTGTAATTCTCTAAAGCAGTTGGAGCGGAACCGCTCTGTGCAGCAAGGACGCTTTCAATCCAGTGAGTACGGTTGGCCTTATCTTGGCGCTCGAAATCCTACAAAATTTGAAGTAATTCTTTGAACATTGTTGTGTTCCTCCTTCATTGATTTTTTTGAAAGTGTACTTTCAAGTGCGGAAGCGGAAACCCGGCGTACCCCGTGGGGATTATATCTTTCTCTTTTACCCCCTTCGGGGCGTGCCGGGTTTCCGCTGGAATTACACTGAAAGCACCAAATAGTAACCTCGTTTTATCCTTTTTAGGACACCGCTATCAATCAGCCTCTTTCTCGCTTTATCATCGATGTACCCCATTTCTACGAGCTGTTTCGTTGTCAAGGTATCGCCTACCTTTACTGCCCCACATGCGGCAGAAAAACGCTCCTGCACTCTTTTCTTGCCCTTCTCCTTGTTCCTGGCGGCGTTGGTTTCCTGATTGTATTTTGCCATCTCGCCGGGGGCCTTCAAATCCCGGTTGTCCACAAATTCAACCTCGGTGTTGTAGTCGATCACAAATCTGTAATCGGCGGCGGGTATTTCCCCGGACAGCGGGAATGGAGCGGAACCGCCTACAAAGTATTCATTTATCCACTCCGTTATTGCTCTGCAATCCTCTTGTGTAAGGGTGAGGTATCTACCGTAATAGTCAAACTGATAATACATGGTGGGCCGAACCTATTTCCACATTTTTGGATAGCTGCAACGGCAGGCCCGGCACCGATCTAAAACTTCGATCAGCTTTACTTGCCAGCGCTCCCAGGTCATTGGGCTTCCCGTGAAAACTGCTTTGTCCTCCTGGTAGTCAACGGAATAGCACCATGTCTGCTGTGCGGCAGCGTCCAGCTTCATCCCCACGCCAAAGGTCACCAGCTTGGATAAACCACTGGACCAATGCAAGCGGGACAGTAATTCATCGGCAGTTTTATTGTCCTCTTCACGCTTACAAAGGCGGATTAAGTCAAAGCTGTCTTGTTCGCTCACTTCTTCCAATCCATACTTCCACGCCAAAATTTCATACATCAATTTGGTGCGCTGTCCGCCTGTCAGCCGCAGTACATCATCCTCAGCTTGCCCCAGGAACTTCACGCGCTTCTTGACTTTGTTGTACTGGTCAGGGAAGGCCAGCTTGAAGAACTCTTCCCGCTTGGAGCGGTTGCCGTTCCAGACAATCCAATGCCCGGTTCTCTGCTTGCCGTTCTCTTCTGTTGTCACATTCTCCCAGGCAATCGGAAGGTCGCGGAATGTCGGCTCGGCGGCGGCTTCTTCCAGCGCGGTGGAAGTATCATCTTCGAGCGGCAGCGGGACTTGTGGCGCGGCTTCGAGCGCTTCATGTAAAGATAGCCCGTCAAGCTCTTTGCCCTTGTTATCGCTCTGCATAATGTCAGCCCATCGCCCATTGACAAGCTATGTATCAGGCCCACGGTCACAAATATTAGACCATGTTAAAGAGCAGCCTTGCGGCTGGAAACTATGTCCCGGTTTGCTCCATAGGAAGAACACCTTGCCGCCCAGCTCCGCACCAAAGACATGGTAAATATCAATGCCAATACTGAACCACTGGGAGCTGGAACAGTCAGAGGATTTTGTTTGCAGATCGGTAAAGACTTCTCGCTGCTCTGCGCTCATCTGCTACAACAGCTCTTCTTCGGAAACCTCTTCCAGCATGGCATAACTTTTGCCGCCTTTGCCGCTTGTGCGTTTACCCTTGCCGCTGCTCATGGGACGCGATAAGTCGAAGTTTTCTTTGATAAGCTGGTAAAGCTCTCGTGTCTTATCGGTCAAGCCAATGGTATTGTCCCACGGCTCCCATTCGTAAATAAAGTGTCCTGTATCACAAAATAGATCGACTTTGTTTGCTCCGTCCCGTGTGACAGCGCCGGTCTTACAAACAAAACTCGCAGCGTTCTCACTTGCCAACAGATTGATACTGTCAAAAAGTGGCTCCGCCTTTTCCTTGTCTACGCCGTAGAACATGTGGTAGCCGCCGCCTTGTGAACGTGTCACCTTGTCGGCAAGCTCCTTTGCCTCCTTGAAAAAGACGCTTTCCGTTTCGACTGTTCCATCTATCTTGTCAAAGTCAATCACAAAAATGTGAAGGTTGCCAAACATGGCATTATCCAGCCAAAGGCTGATACGTAAAACCTTACTGCTTTTCTCCCAGTTTTCGCTACTTCTAAACCGATAATATTCTGTTCGGGCTTCTTCATAAGAAAGCTCATAATATTTGCGTTTATCACCGTTTTTACTGCCATACAAATTTTGAATTGTATCATCGTAATGGTCGATAAAAACAGGAACTTTTATCAGCCTTCCATTGTGCCAACACTTCTCACCCAAAGTAAAACAGTTGTTGTACTTCGGATTGTCCCCTGCTGGCAACAGGTTCTAATTCGCCATCTTGTATGCTTCCTTTCTTTGTAGATTTAAGCAAACAGTAGGAAGCGTGTTGCCAGCACTTGGCGTTGCTGCCCGGAAGCATAGAACGGAAGCGCTCTACAAGATGGAAGGCCGCAGCGCCTTCATCCTACTGCTTGTTTAAGCCTACAAAGGGAATGATGAATTACAAATCCCTTTTCCTTTTTCTGTAAATATTATAACATAAAAATTTTTTTATGTCAAAGAAACGGTTTCGGCCTTGTTTTTGCCTCATTCTGCAACAAAGTTGTTGCCTTTGCTCTAAAAGTTGTTACTGGATGATTGGAAGTTGCCGCTACTTCTCAAAAGTTGTTTCGGAGTTGTCGGTTCTTCTCACAAGTTGAATTCTTGTGCGTGGAGATCCGTTTTTGAAAGTGCAGTTTCAATTTGGAGCGGAACCGGACAACAAAAAAGTGAAGCGGCTGGCAACTCCGCTTCACTCACTCAATCGTCATAATGGCCTTTGCATTGATAGACTTCGACCTGTCCATCGACCATACGATAAACAAGTCTATTCGTATCGTCAATGCGTCGGCTCCAATATCCTGACAAGTTTTCCTTCAATGGCTCTGGCTTGCCAATCCCTTCAAATGGACTTCTGCAAATGTCCTTCAACAAGGCATTTATCTTTTTCAGCGTTTTTCTGTCCTGTCCCTGCCATGACAGGTATTCTTCAAACGCCTGTTCCGTGAATGTAATGTTAGTCCCCATCGGCAAGCTGCTCCAACTCGTCCATAGACTTGACTACCACCTTGCCCTGCCCGGCCTGCTTAATGCTGTTGTCCAATGCCCGCATATTACTGTCACTGTAAAAGGGGTCTGCGTAAATCTCAAAAGGGATTTTGCCCTGCCGCAAGGTCTGGCGCACAAAGATATTAAAGGCCGTTGTCATGCTCATACCCATGTCGGCAAAGACAGCTTCAGCACGCTCTTTCAGGTCTTTGTCAATGCGGATATTGAGGTTTGTCGTTTCTGCCATTGTGACCACTCCTTTCTATGGCACTACTATTCTATTCCTTTTTACGCGCAATATCAATACTTTGCGCGTAAATTTACATAATATTCATGTTTGAAAGTGCACTTTCAATTTGGAGCGGAACCGTAGATCACGAGCGGCTGGAAATTTCCCTCACAAGAAGGTCAAAGGGTAGGCTGGGAGTACCCCCAGGTGGAGCGGAACAGGAAAGTGCCTCGCGGCGGCGGGGGATAGTTCCGGGAAAACGCAGTTGTAATTTCTGGCGGCGGCATTTCTTGGGAGTTTTCCCGACCACTGATAAATTACGGAGAACACGACCGGAAACGGCAACTCGAATAGCAAAATGCTACCCGGTATCGGCAATGTCATCAAGCTAATTTGTACGAAAAATAAAGAGACCTCCTCTGTCCCACTTTGGGTGAACCGGTTCGGTTCATGGGATAGGGGAGGTCTCTTTTTATACGCCGTAATATATCGCAATTGGATGGACAACGAACAAATCCTTCTCTTTTGTTGGTAAAATCGAAATTAATACTTGATTTACCATGAATTGCAATTGAGCAAAAATATTATCAGAGTTGGGAGTGCTGGTTTCCCCAATCACATTAGTAATATAACCTACACAGGTAACATATCCACCATGCTTAAAACCCATAGTTTGCGGATTATCTCGAAAATACTTGTCCTCCAGAGGGATTAGATAGCCGTCAGAAGAAACCAGCATACGCTTGTATGGCACAATCTGACGCATTGCTTTTACAATATCTGAAATATTCTCATACTGCCTGTTGTTTGCTTCAACAAGCTCCTTCACTCTGTTTTTGAGTTCATTTCCATTTTTTCGCTGTTGCTCGCGATTGAAGTTCTCGGAAATTTCCTTCGCTACTTGCGTTTCGATTTTTTCTTTTTCGGTTTTTTTCATAAAGTTCAAAAAGCTATTTTTATCCGAGAAAAGATTTTCGATATACTCCAAGTCAACGAAATCAAAGGATTGCGTCAATTCAACAAAGGAACCCAAATCTGCATTGGTGGGGTCAGTATTGCACTCTGCTTTGATTTGTTCGTAGGCAATATCAAACGCCGCATCATGTAAGGTTTTGGTGGCGATTTCTTTTAGAACGGTTTGAGAATGGCTATTAAGCTCTAACCCACCCGTTCCGCTAAGCTCCGCTTGTGCTTGTGCGAATTTCCAGATACCGCCACCCACAGAACCGTCAAGCGAAATGTTTCCTGTCTTTGTATTCTCCTTACCTGCGGTATCTTCATGTTCGCTTGCTGTTTCCAGAACAAGTCCCTTTTCTTTCTGGGCGATTATGGAGTTCACAATATCTGTATCCAGATAGATAAATTGTTTCATTTGTTACTCCTTTTCTGTTAGATATTGATACATCCGCATCAGCTCCGCCACGCAGGATGTTTCCGTTGTAGTTTTGATGTCGAACCCATAGGCCCGCATAACCGCCTTGTCGTTTTGTTGGTGGGCTTTGCGCAACTCCGGTGGCATGGTGGTCTCGTCGTACAGATCGGCCAGACTGGAATCCGGGTACAGGGCACGGGCATCCAGGATGTTCTGGGCGGTCTGCTCGATTTTCGCTTTCTGCTCATCGGTAGGAGTGGGCCAGGGGAAATTGTTGTAGACAATATCCTTAGAATAGCGATAGTCGCTTTTTAACCGCCCACAGACCGCCCGCATCCACGCCATGTGGACGTTGGAGGTCAAAACGCCAAAGTGATAAAGAGTTGCATTTGGAACAATCTTGACAAGATTGCTGCAAAGAATATTGGGCGTCATAAAACCCATTGGAACATATTTTCTCTTTTCAGAAGAGACCTCTGGAATAACAACATATGTTCCGCTTGGCATGTTCTCCACATGAAACCGTGTTGGCGTATAAGCTAATTTCCGAGTACCTGCACTTTTACTTGCTAATCGGAGCTGGCGTACTGCTTCCACACGCTTGACACACTCCGGCATTTTCCGAAGTTCATTAGGAGGGCAATCTCCTAACCACAGGCAATAACGCGGACAGCGGTTGATAAATTCTTGAGACCCATACCATGGCTTAAAATATGCTTTAGCTGCTGGCTCTTTCTGTAAGAATTCGTCCATTTCATCTTTAGTAAATAAGTAATTTCCTCCATCAATGGGCTTGTTTCCAATCCCAATTTCCGGGACATTACAAAGGGGCTTGCTTCTGTTCTCTACAAACACATTCTCCGCATCCAACAGATACCCATTGATATTATGAACAATCTGGCTACGGTCACTGGTATACAACACTCTTGGCGCACTATTCGGGGCACAGCTAAAACCAATAATGACACAGTGCACATGGGCTTTAATTTTCGCCTCACTATCCCAACGGAATGTTCGATGGGCAAAATCAATGTGCACACCGCTCTCAAAAAGAGGCTTCCATAGGTTTGCGACACTTTCCCCTTGGGATACAGAATTGGTGGATACCAACGCGCTGCGAATCATTGTGCCCGCCATAAAATCAGAGGCTTTCTTGTACCAGCAGCAGACATAATCCAAGTTGCCCGCATTTTTCCAGCCCTCAAATATTGCAGTTACATCGTCCTTTTGCTCGCTACCCATCAAACGAGCACCCACAAACGGCGGATTCCCCATGATGTAATTCAACTTGTATTTTGGAACCACACTCTCCCAGTCCAGGCGCAGGGCGTTCCCCTCAATGATATTTGCATAGGAGCGCAAAGGAAGGAAGTCTAAGGGCATGTGCACCACGTCCTCGGTCTCCTTCATCATCTGGCTCTCCGCAATCCACAGGGCTGTCCTGGCGACGGTAACGGCAAAGTCATTGATTTCAATTCCGTAGAATTGACCGATAGAGACCTGGATCGGGTTCATATCACCCCCACCGCCCAGCATAATCTGGCCGGTCACCTGTTTCCTCGCTGCCTCCACCAGCAGGGCCAGAACCTTGTTTTCCAGCCGCCGCAGGGAGAGGTAAGTTTCGGTCAAAAAGTTCCCGGAACCACAGGCCGGGTCAAGGAAGGTCAGGCCAGCCAACTTTGTCTGGAAAGACTTCAGCCTGGCGGTTCGGGTCTTATCTACGGCAATCTCTTGGATTTCTTCCAGTTCCGCTTTCAAACCATCCAGAAACAGCGGGTCAATCACCTTGTGGATATTCTCAATACTGGTGTAGTGCATCCCTCCGGAGCGCCGGGTCTCCGGGTTCAAGGTGCTCTCAAAGACAGCACCGAAAATGGTGGGACTGATTTCAGACCAGTTGAAGTCCTCGCTAGCCTTGTGGATAATCAAGTCTACGATCTCTTCGTCCAGACGGGGAATGACAACACTCTCATCTGCAAACAAGCCGCCATTCACATAGGGGAACGCAGCAAGGTCATCATCCATGTAGGGGTCTCGCTCTTCCGGCTTGGTGTCCAGCACTTTAAACAGGTCAATCAAAGCGCGGCGTGCCTCACTGGCATGGTTCCGCAGATAGCTTTGGAACATCTTATGCCCGCCGCCAAAAATTCCAGCATCTTCGGCATACAGGCAGAAGACTAGCCGGACGCAAAGGGCGTTCAAGCTCTTTAAGGTCTCTTCACTCTCCGGGTCTTTGTACTGCTTGAGCAACGCATCATACAGAACTCCTACAATTTCACCCGCTTGCAGGGAGACTTCCATCTCTTTTTTGATATTGGTATCGCCGGTATCCACCAGAAATTGCAGGCGGGGGTACTCTTTTTCCAGGTCGGCAAGGAGTACGATTTCCGGTTCGTCGTTGGGCCGGTTCATATCGTGGATACGAAATTCGCGAAAATTGCAGACCACAATCCAGCGGGGATTTTGGTTGTGGGGCAGATACCCAGCATACCGGCGGGCCTGTCCATAGGGCGTCAAGATGGAACCGTCTGACTGTTTTGCCCCTCGCTTCAAATCCACATCGGCGCTCTTCTGCTCGATCAAAACTCGGGTTTCCGGGACGAACCCGTCAATAAAGCTGGTGTGATCTAACTGAACCGGAACCTCAAACCGGATGAACTCTTTGATGTTCTCTACTCCGTACACGTTTTGGAGCAAATCAATCCAGAAAAGGGCGGTCTCCTGCTTCTCATAGCCGCGAGAGCCCCATGACTCCACGAACTTTTTTGCCGCTGCCCGCTGTTGTATATCTGTCATGCTGGTTTCCTCCGCAATTTCTTTGCTTACAGAATACCATAAACCTCAGCGATTTTCCATAGGGCATGTATTCCCCCTGTATCAAAACCCGCGGCTATTTTCAAAAAGAGAGGACGGTACACCAGCAGTACCGTCCTCTCTCATTTTGTATTCCATTGTTATTAACATCCTCAGTTACAGTTTAAGGCACGCTTCAATCAGTTCTGCCGGTTTCAGCGCGTCCAGTTCTGCTTGAAGCGGTTCACCGCTAAACCCGGCTGCTTCATAGAAATTATATAGCTCTTCGTAAGCTACCTCATAAATGCTGTATCCCCAATCTTTCGCCGCTTCCACCAGCTCCGCCATTCTGAGCTTCATCACATCATCACACATAGTTACAATATTGTTCATGTTCAAAATCTCCTTTCTCAATGGGCATTTTCCAACATATCATACATATCCGCCAAGGCATCGCTCTCCAACTCAGCCATCCGGCACTCAATCTCTTCTCGCAGCTCGTCCATGCTCATTGCCGCATATTGTGCCTTCACCTTCAAGTACACTTCTTCATCGGCATCATCATACTCAACCAATAAATATTCAATTATACGATCTCTATCCCAAGTCATTATTCCATTCTCCTTTGAAGTGTATTTTTCAATTACTGATTAACTGCCATGGGGAGAGAAAATTCGGCCGTCTCATTCTCCGCATCCTCAACAACGGACACACTGTCTTTGGTTGTTTCATTTTCCGCCTCATTCTCAAACTTGAAAAACTCCTGATACTTCTTCTCGTCGTACTTCTTCAGGAACCAGGCCAGAACCGTGCGATAGGGATTGGACTCTACAACAGCGTCATCCTGAGCCCGCTTAAACTCGGCAAGCAGCTTCTTCTGAACCTTCTCGTCATTGGACTGGGCCATGATATAAATTTTCATGTTGGCATAGGTCAGGTTCTTGTAGGTCTTCTTGTTGGGGTTCTTCTTAATAGTCTTGGTAACCATCTTAGCTTCAGGGAAATCCTGGCGATAGGCTTTCCAGAGGTTATACTGCTCAGTGCCGAAGATACGGGCCTGCTTCTCAAAAGCCTTGGTAACCTGGGCGTGGGTGTCGTCGATGTAGATGATAGCGTTCTTTTTCATGGTGGTAATCTCCTTTTTCATTTTGATTTTGTTTTGAGGGACTTTGTTTTTTTCTTGTTCTCTGTCCCTCTTTGTGCCTTAATTATAGCAGAGATAGAAAAACGGGGCTGGCACATAAACAAACCATGTGATATAATAAAAGAAAATAAAAAGCGGCCTTGAAAGGCCTCGAGAACGCAAAAGTAATGGTAAAAGTTCTTCAAAGATGATAAAATTTGCTTGATACTTCTCGAAATTCACCTATTTCCGATCGAAAGTAAGCGAAAATTACTTAAAAATCGCCATTTTCTTCTGATTTTTGATGTTAGGAGGAAGAAAACCACAAAATTCAGTTCATGGAGTAACGCGGGAAACCGCTGCTCATATTTCCACTTTTTCAAATTCCACTTTGCTTCATTTAGCTCTAACAGCGCGGCGGAAGTTCCACCTTTTTTCCACGAAAAAGAGGGCGGGCATTTCTGCCCACCCTCTCGGATGACGATTTCTGGTTGCAATCCTGGCTTTCAATTAGCCGAAGTAACGCTTCAGCAGGCCCTCGAAGGCCTTGCCGTGGCGGGCCTCGTCGCGGGCCATCTCGTGCACGGTGTCGTGGATGGCGTCCAGGTTGTACTGCTTGGCCAGCTTAGCCAGCTCGAACTTGCCCAGGGTGGCGCCGTTCTCGGCCTCGACCCGCATCTCCAGGTTCTTCTTGGTGGAGTCGGTCAGCACATCGCCCAGCAGCTCAGCGAACTTGGCAGCGTGCTCAGCCTCTTCCAGAGCAGCCCGGCGCCAATACTCGCCGATCTCGGGATAGCCCTCACGATAGGCAACGCGGGCCATGGCCAGGTACATGCCCACCTCGGTGCACTCGCCGGTGAAGTTGGCGTTCAGACCGTCCAGGATCTCCTTCTGGACCTCAGCGGGAACGTTGTCGCCGAAGGACTTGCCCACACCCACAACGTGCTCGGCAGCCCAGCTCATCTCACCCTTCTGCTCGGTGAACTTGGAGCCGGGAACACCGCACTGGGGGCACTTCTCGGGGGGATTCTCGCCCTCATAGACATAGCCGCAAACAGAACAAACCCACTTTTTCATAATTGGTTCCTCCTCATTTATAATCAGTTTTTAATCGTAAACTCTTATCTCCCCTTGGGATGGTCTGAGTATAACAGAATATTCTAATATTGAACAGTTGCTTATGCAACTGTTCAAAAACTTTTCACAAACTTCATGTTTTTGTTTCCCGCTCAAAGATCAGGTCTATGCAGCTGATGCCGCCGTGGCTGGGGAACTCCATGGGCATGAAGCCCACGTAGCGCCACCCCTTGGCCGCCCACTCATCGATGATCTTCCGATGCTCACTCCCGCCGGAGAAAAATCCTCCGCCGGTATCCAGGGGGATATACTGATACTCGTACATATCAAAATCTCCTTTCAAAAAACGGCGGGATCAAAAGATC
>ERZ779840.2553-NODE-2553-length-15539-cov-2.658551_pt1 | contig 15539 bp, 8 predicted proteins | sample MGYA00511561_ERZ779840 | MGnify/ENA primary metagenome ERZ779840 (study PRJEB29588, sample SAMEA2162036) | human gut metagenome | biome: human gut; feature: human-associated habitat; material: faeces | place: Denmark | collected 2008/2010 ...
TAAAACTACCTTTATTAAAATACACAATCGTATTAGACTGATTACATCTAATAAAAGAAGCTTTTACTGTAAAGTTTTCCACACAATATTTTTTCCCTGAATCATATAATAAATGCCTATTAAGGTCATATACATTACAAGACTGAATAACGATGGGATCTTTAATAACGTATTCTCCAGAAGATACTTTTAATTGTTCATTTGGAGTCTTACTTAATCCAATTAATGAAGCATCAGAAGAACCTTTCTCCATTGCATTACAATAGAAATCCATAAACTTTATCTTCAAACCATTCTGTGTTAATATTCTACCACTTTGACCAAATGTAATTTTCGAATGATTAATTTTATTTCCACGAATTGTAACTTTACGTGCTCCAAAATCTATTGGACCTGATATAGTATATTCACCGTTAGCCTCTAATTCATATGCCAACTCTTTTAAAGTACCATCTTCATTAGGTTCCATATCAGTCTCTGGAAGCGGATTATCAATAAACCATTGAGTCAAATCTACTCCACTAGGAATGGATGCATATGTTTCAAGTAAAGTTGAAAAACTTATTTCACAAGCTTTTTCTGCATCTTTGTTATTAAACTGTTTATTTCCAATGGTTTTAATTAGGAATTTATATTTTGTATCTTCTTCTACTTCCAATTCAACGCTACAACCATCGATAAATTCTCCTTCAACTACAGCTATCGGATTTTCAGGATCATCAACTACATACCAAGAAAACTCATAACCTTCTGCTCCATGCACTACAGGCCATTCAATAGTTGCATTTTCTCCTGTGGCATCAAGTTCCACTTTTACATTCTCCAATTGGGGAGATTCCAGTGTAGCATTTTTCACATCCGACTCAAAAGATTCGTCTTCGTGATACCCTATGGTACAGCTACTTAAAAGAAATAATAACGTAGCGAATAACAGTCCACGTGTTCTTCTTCGTAAAAATAAACGATTACTTTTCATACATTAAATTTAAATTAAACAATACGTTATCAATATTTAAGTTGAATATTATATACAATAGTCCGTTAAACATTTCATTCACATTTATGCAGTAATGGCTGCAAAACTAATGGCTTCTTTCCACAGTTTTCGATTTATTTCTTTGTTCGGTTTGATTCCTAACACTAAAATAAATCGTTTAATGAGAAATATATTATGGCACAGCACTTTAACTGATACCATTAATGATGCCTTTCCTTTTTCTAATACTTTCATTTTAGCTATACTCACACTCTGATGAGTTAGGCATTAAAGTGAAAATGCAATTTATTCAGCTCCCTACTTTGACAGTCAGTTAATCTTGTGAATTGCTTTCCATCTTGATAACAATTATAAGAAGCTTCCCATAAGCTCTTGAATGAAGACATGTTAGTAAACTACTTAAATAATCATAAAATACACATACCATTCTTCTTTTTCTTCATACATAAAAAGGACGTATGATTTAAAGATATGTAATCACATAAAAAGAACAAAAATGAAGTTAATTGGAAATTATATGCAAAAAAAGGCCTCAAGACACTTTTCCTATTAAAAGGAAAGTGCCTTGAGGCCACCTTTTTATATTAAATTACTTTTTTCCGGGAATCAGAAAAAGCTTTTATTCTGCCAATGGATCGAAAGTACCCATACCACCATGAGCATAATCTTCCCAACCAATGGTCTGATACAATGTCGCATTAGTTTGCTGTGCACTTTGACGCAATCCAAAGAAATAATATCTGGGTTGGAAATAAGGATTAATGTCCAGCACATTACCATCAAGACTGATATCTTTACGTGAGAAATAGGTATCATAGAATGTACATATACTTGACACAGCCGGATCAAGAATCGTTTCTCCGTCTGCTTCCGTAGCAATCTTCTCATTCAATGTCAGTGCTGCTGGTCGCTCTACGTTTTTAATCGGATCACTGTCATTATTTGCAGACCCGGTACCTTCAACATTGATTTCTATGCGATATCTCTTACCACGTTCATTCATCGGAGTCACACCCAAATAAGTACAAGTATTACCTCCAAAGCCACTCAATGCCCAACTTGCATTCAAAGCACCTTGTCCTACACCTCCGTCAAATAGCATCCAACGACGCATATCATACGCACGTTTACCTTCAAAAGCCAACTCTACCTGACGTTCATACAATATAGCTTCAAACAATTTAGCACGGTCAGTTTCAATCGCCGCATCCAGGCCATAATTATTTGCACTCGTATAGCCTACTCTGCCACGTACGGCTTTCAGCGCCTTGACCCCTTCCGCATGATAAGTGCCGCCCGCACCACAAGCTGATTCTGCCAGATTCAGCAATACTTCCGCATACCGTATCTCCATGTAAGGAGCTGCCGATCGTCTGAATCCCTGCTGATCACCACTGCTGTTATCAGTAAACACATAAAGACTAGTGCCCAAATCAAAATCATCCGAACGTTTACGAACATAGACTCCTCTATTCTTAGTTCCCAGCATATCGGCTGCAAAACCGCTTCTACTCGGATTATTACGCTCATCAGCCGTAGTATACCAACAATAATTCCAAAGTTCATAGTTCGCACCACTGGTATAACGGGTCGGGCATAAACCAGACATCGTTGCTCCTGAAAAATCGACATTGCCACTGTTGAATTTCCACTCTACCCCCGGAAATGCAAATGTACGGTAGAAACGCGGGTCACGATTTAGAAAGAACTTTTTAGGGTCATAATGAACTCCTGATTCCATCGGTTTCTTACCGTCAATCATCGGGAAGATGTCTATTATTTCCGCTGTAGGAGTCTTTCCTCCGCCTCCGTTTATATTTCCTGGTCGGATTCCCTGCTCCCACAAGTTGTATCGGTTGATGTTTTGTGAAGCAATAGGAGACACATTATTATATAAAGTAACAAATACGGCTTCGCTTCCACCTGTATAAGTGGCGAACATTCTGGCCCAATTCTTGGCATTGTCTTCTCCGCCATTGCCTTCATAAGCAAGTCCGAAGTTACCTTCATTCAGTTTAGTGATGGCAGCAAAATTGGCGTCGTAAGCATCTTTCCAACGAGATGCGTCATCGGCACGGTTAAAAAGTGGACTAGCATAAAGCAACAATGTACGACCTTTTAGAGCAAGTGCTGCACCGGCGGTTATGCGTCCGTAATCCTGCCCTTCATTCTGCCAACGTGCAGGAAGATAGCTGGCTGCCAGTTCCAAGTCATCGCATATAAAGTCTATACAAGCCTTAGTCGAGGAACGAGGAATGACCAGATTCTCACCATTACCATCACCTATCACCGGATTCTGGACGTGGTCTACAATGGGAACACCACCATACATTTTCACCAACAGATAATAACGCCATGCACGAAAAAAGTAAGCTTGTCCGAGTAATTGTTCTTTCTCTGTCTGCGAAAGAGTCGCACTTCCCGTCACACCTTCAATCACATTATTACATTCGCGGATACGTCCCCAAGGACTTCTTTCACTGTTGATTACATAAAAATAATCGGGAACAGTCTGAATAGTAAGAGATGCCGTAGGATCATTGAAAATAGAGTAGTCTCCATATTCCTCCGTACATTTGGAAAAATCGTCATCAATACCCGCACTGGTTATATCGGTCAAAGCATTGGAACCTCCGGTAGAACTAGGCAATAAAGACTGATATAAAAAGTCCACACGACTTTTGGCTGTTTCATAATTTTCGTACACAACCGAAGCGTCATAGCTTCCATATACTTTCTTGTCTTTCAGAAAATCATCGCTGCATCCAGTAAAACAGATTAGTCCTGTCACCATCGATGCTGTCAAACATATTTTATTTATCTTTTCTTTCATAATCTTCTTTGATATTAGAATGAGACATTAACACCTAAAGTTACTTTACGCAAATTAGGATATCTTCCATAAGTGCCTCCCCATGTACTCCAAACACCATCAGGATAAGGATTGTAAAAGTTTAAAAGGTTCTGAGCAGTCAAATTCAGACGGCAACTGCTGATGCCGATCCGATTTGTCCATTCCTTCGGAAGGCTATAAGCAACTGTCAAATTACGTAATCGAACGCTGGCTGCGCTAACTTTCCAAAATGTAGAAGCCTGACCGTTTATGGCACTATATCTTAAGTTTGGATATTTAGCACTCCGGTTCATTGGCGCCACTACATTACCACCAGCATCCAATACATCTTCATACACATACATATCTTTCCACATGGCAGATACATTTTTATATTCCAGATCATCGTATTTTTCCTGACGTAAGTCTGTCTGTACAAGAGCATAAGTACCCCAGCTTGCACCAAATTGAGCACTGAATGAGAAGTTCTTATACGAAGCACCAAAATTAAAAGTCAATCCATAAGGATTATTGGCACGATTGGAAATCTTCACATAGTCATTCTGATCAATCACGCCATCTGCTTCACCATAAGTACCATCGGCATTACGCTGACCACGTACATCACGATAGATCAACATACCCGGATGAATGTTATCTTTCGTATTCCCAAGATAAGAAGTGATCTTATTCACTGCGAAATACTCTTCGATATCCTGATAGGTGCGGAACATGCCAATACATTCGTATCCCCACACACCACGGTCGGAACGTTCACCCCGAACAATGTCATCAAAACCGGGAGTAGCCTGGAATCCGGCTTCTTTAATCTTGTTATCACTGTAACCGGTAGTCATTTTTACCCAATAAGAAAAATCTTTACCGATTTTATCTTTCCAATTCAAAGTAAGTTCTAAACCATACGTATCAACTTCTCCAAAGTTCTCAGGAGTAGCCTGCGTACCTACAGTAGTCGGATAGAAAGAAGTACCCGTGAAAGTTGTGAACAACTCACGTCCCATATCATAGTAAGCATCTAATGTAATACCCAGTCTACTATCCAGCATCCTGACATCGATACCTAAATTGGTCTTGTAGGTTTTATCCCAATGTACATCTGCGTTGACCCCTCTTTGCGGCATTTGGAATGTTGCACCACTATAGGTATTGGTGGCTGTACCAAATATAGGACCTCCATCTGCATTTCGGCTATAAAGTTGTGTCCACAACCAAGGTTGTATATTATCTCTTCCCAAAATACCGAATGAACCACGAATTTTCAAGAAATCAATACCTAGTTTTTCTTTATTAAACCAGCTTTCTTCCGAGATAACCCAACCTGCTGACCATGAAGGGAACATTCCCCAGTAGTTACTAGGAGCAAATTTGGTAGATGCATCCGAACGAAGCAGGAACTCAAACAAATACTTGTCTGCATACGAGTAGTTCAGACGACCGATATAAGAGAGCATACCCGATTCCGTACGACCGAACGTAGTCGTTTGATCCGCACCGGTAGCTGTCGAATTAGATTGTCCATCGGTAAAGCTGAAAGGATCAGTTACAGTACCGGTCAGATATTCATATTCCGATTCTGCCTTTTCAATAGAAAACAATCCATTCACATTATGCAAACCAAACTGACGTGCGTAGCTGACTGTCAAGTTCATCTGGTAGTTATCCGTTTTATTCATCGCACGGCTCAATAAATTACCATTATCCAAAGTAAAAGTACCAAAATTGCTATCATCTATATTTATATCATCGCCAGTATAAAGGTGATTTCCACTGCCACCACGTTCCAACAGCCTGTAGACATTCATTTTAGTACCGATATTATTACTCTTATTATTGATAATGCTCCTCGAATAAGAACCTTTCACTTTTAGCCCCTTCAACCATTTGCTCCAACCAAAATCATATTCCAATGAACCGTTTATGGACATATTATTTGTCTGATTTTGAGTATTGTCAGGAGAATCCTGAACTGCTCCAAAATGGAATAGTCGTACAGCACTTAAGCCCGAAGATACATTTTCCATACCTGTATATATAACAGGACGTCCACCTACATATCCGGGCACAAAAGGCAAATGTGTCATTAGAGAATTAAAATCAGCATCTGTCCCACCACTGGTTATACCATTACGTGAGTTATTCTGTTCACCCATGTCACCTGAGAACTGTAAGGAGGCTTTAATCCACTTACCGATATTAGCATTAACACCCGCACGGAAGTTCCAACGATCATAATCTAAACGTCCCATATTACCTTCCTGATTATAGTAAGATGCACCCGCAAAATAAGTAGCCTTCTCTGTACCGCCATTAATACTGAAACTGTGGCGTTGCGTCCAAGCCGCACTCCACTCATCATCCAGCAAATCGTAGTTCAGTCCTCTCATTGCTTCCAATTCGTCAGCCTGGAAATATTGCGTTCTTCTATTATCCGATTCCGATTCACCGGTAGAAGTTCCAGCTACACGTGCGGCATTATAAATACGTCCATAATCATAAGCACTTAACATCTTAGGTTTTTTCAAAGCATCAGTAAAACCGAATTGCCCTGTATAAGATATGGAAGGTGTACCTACCTTACCGCGCTTGGTTTTCACCAATATGACACCGTAAGCCGCACGTGCCCCATATACAGCTGCCGAAGCATCTTTCAAAACCGTAATACTTTCTACTTCACTCACATCCAAATTATTAAATGCATCCTCTGTAGAAATAAAATCGTCAATTACATATAATGGGCTAGGATCTGCATCACCTCCACGCGTTGAATTGGGAGTAATGCTGGTATTGATATTACTTTGGCGTATTTGTAGACTTGGGGTACTACCCGGACGACCACCACCCGAATTTACATGCAAACCACTCATCATTCCGCTCAATGCATCACCTAAGTTACCCACCGAAAGATCTTTAATCTCATCCGGAGTAATGGTTTCAATCGCCCCCGTTATGTTTTTCATTTTTTGTGTACCATAACCTACAATAACCACCTCATCCAGATTAGCTACATCTTCTTTCAATACAATCTTTGGATTATTCAAATTCGTTATTGTTTGAGAAACGTATCCTACAAATGAAACAGCCAATCTTCCCCCTTCCGGGACGGGAAGGCTAAATTTACCATCAATATCACTTATCGTGCCTACCGTAGAATCTACAATCTTAATTGCAGCCCCAATAATTGGGTCACCAAATTCGTCCACAACAACCCCGGTCACCGTACGTGCATTTTGGGCATAGACGATTTGCGCAAAGGCTTGTATAAAAAGCATACATAAGCCTAAAATGAAATATCTTTTACTCATAGTATTCTGTTATTGTTTATACATTGTATTCATTCTGTTGTCGGAAGCCAACGTGGATCTCCACAACGATTCGCAATATGCTCCGAGCTACTCAAAGTAAAATCACCGTTAGCAGCATTCACAAACTTTGGCTCTACCTTAATAGCTGTTCCCGAATGGTCTCGTCCATTCTCATCACTAGTATCATAATCAAGGAATCCTCCCGGAACAGCACTATAATAATAAGTATTATATCCAAGTGTATAATTTACGTTACCATAATTTCCCGCATTACAGATCCGTCTGAAAACACCTTCAGTTCCTGTGGCCGAACTTACGACACAGTCTGCAAAAATAGTATTCTGCATTTCCAAAAAGAACACAGCACTATTACTGTTTATTACATTATTAAAGAAACGATTGTTAGTGCCAATTTGATAGAACGTACAATTACTCATTTTCCGAAGCGATGTACTCCAGCCAGATCCGCTAAAGTTTGACGGAGTACGTCCTCTCATCTGAACAAAATAGGCAGATCCGGGAACCGTATAATAAATGGTACTGTTTGAAAAGCTCAAATCTTTGATCCAACCTTGACCGTTGAATGCTATAAATATAGTACTTGCTGTATTAATGCTAACCAAGCAATCAGTAATAGACAATGACGACAAAGCATAACCATTATTACAGTAATATAATGGTACGGGAAGATCTTTTATAGTACAAGATTGGAAAACATAAGGCTGCTGCACTATACCGGCTTCTGTGCTATTGAACATAACGACACCTCTACTATTAGAAGCACTGTAAGTATCAGCATCAAAATCAAAATCTGTAAACTTAATTTTTAGACCAGCTCCGCGATTTATAAAAGAAGCATTTCTTTTCATTGTCAGTTTGGCATGATTTACTTTGTCGCCACGAATAGTCAATGTAGTCGTTCCTAAATCAATATTACCATCCATTTCATATACACCACCTGCCACTAATTCATAAGCTATTTCTTCTTCTCCTTCTGCAAGAGGCTCAATCGGATTTGCCGTAAAATATTCGGTCAGATTAGTTCCTGTTGGTATTGTTTCACGTACTCGAACCAATGTATTATAAGTCATTTCCGTAGCTGCAACAGCATCAGCGTTATTATACTTCTGATTTCCTAATGCTCTGACTGCAACCTTATATTTTGTATCTTCAGTAATATCACGCGTAATCGTACATTTATCTACGACTTCATTCTCTTCGCCTATAACAACTGGATTGTCAGGATCATCAATATTATAAAATGTCACTTGGTACCCACCGGCTCCTAGCACTACCGGCCATTTAATTTCCAGAGACGTAATATCTACGTTTCTGGTAAAAGTCCAACCTTCAGTCGACGGTGATTCCAAGGTTACCCCCTGAACTTCCGATGAGAAGGTCCAATCATCCTTGTATCCATCAACAACTAAAAAGAAGTATAGCTGCCGCAAATGCCAAACTATCCCTTTTTACTCGCAAGAATAAATGTTTACTCTTCATAGATTAAATTTTAATTTATATAAAATGATATATTACATCGTCAGACGTCTATTCACATAAATAAAAAGATACAACTAAAAGAATCGCAATCTCTTAAAAAAATAAAAAATAGAATGGAGAAAATAAAAAAATGAAAATAGTAGTAGCAGGAACAGGTTATGTAGGCTTAGTAACAGCCGTTTGTTTATCGACATTAGGACACAATATAACATGTGTAGATGTAGATGAAAACAAAATAAAAATGTTGAAAGAAGGAAAATCTCCAATATATGAACCAGGTTTAGAGGAGATTATGATAAAAAATAGGGAACAAATTGATTATACAACAGATGCAAAAAAGGCATATAAAGATGCAGATGTCATATATATAGGTGTAGGTACTCCGGAGAAAAAAGATGGTAGTGCAAACTTAAAATATGTTTACACAGTTGCTGAAGAAATTGCTAACTCGATAGAAAATGATTGTGTAGTTGTTGTAAAATCAACGGTTCCAATTGGAACCAACAAAAAAATAGAACACTTTATGAGAAAAAACTTAAAACATGATGTTAAAATTGAAATAGTATCTAATCCAGAATTCTTATCACAAGGAACAGCAGTTAGGGATACATTGCATGCGCAAAGAATAGTTTTAGGAGTACCATCTAAACATGCAGAAAAAGCCATGAAAGAAATATATGATGGGTATAATCAACCATATGTAATTACAGATAGAGAAAGTGCAGAAATGATAAAATATGCTTCAAATGACTTTTTAGCATTAAAGATTTCCTATGTAAATGAAATTGCAAATCTTTGTGAATTAGTTGGTGCAGATGTTCAAGATGTTACAAGAGGAATGGGAATGGATGCTAGAATAGGAAATAAGTTTTTACAAGCCGGAATTGGTTATGGAGGTTCTTGTTTTCCAAAAGATACAAAAGCATTAAGCTGGCTTGCAAGCTTTAATGATTATGAAATAAAAACAGTAAAAGCTGCGATAGAGGTAAATGAAAATCAAAAATTAAAATTAATAAAAAAAGCAAGAAAATATTATGAAAGTCTTGAAGGATTAACTGTTGCAGTATTAGGACTAACATTTAAACCAAACACAGATGATTTAAGAGAATCTCCTTCATTTACAAATATTCCTATTTTGCTAGACGATGGGGCAATAGTAAAAGCATATGATCCAATTGGAGAGAATAATTTTAAAAAGTATTATCCAAATGAAATAACATATTGTTCAACAATAGAAGATACACTAAAAGATGCTGATTTGTGTTTAATTCTTACAGAATGGAACGAAATTAAACAATTGGATTTATCCGTATATGAAAAATTAATGAAAAAACCTATTGTATTAGACGGAAGAAATTGTTATAATTTGGATGAAGTAAAGAAAACAAATATAGTATACGACTCAATAGGAAGAAAAACAATTAATAATATTTAGAAAGGTATTATAATGAGAAAAACGAAGGTAAAGATAAGATGCGTTCATGTGATGATTATTAGTCTTTTAATTATTTCTTTATTTATATATGAAATTATTGGTAAAACAAAACAAAAAGATATTAAAGAAGATTACGGAACAGCTGAAGAAAATAGTATTGTTCTTGATAAGATTGATAAGATAATATTTAATAGTTCTAATATCTCAGATAATGATATAAATAATGAAATTAAAGATGATGGTACAGAGCTAGTTGAAAATGCCCAAGAAGAACAAGAAATTCAGTTAATTAATGATGAAATTCAACTAGAACCTCATATTGATGAAAATGGTATAAAATATGTAACATATGAGGATTTTGGGGCTAAATCAGATGAAGATTATGATAATTATCAAGTAATGAAGGAAACTCATAATTATGCAAATTTACATAATTATGAGGTGCGCGCAACTTTACCTTCTTACAATATATATAAATTAGATGATATTAATCCAATCATTATTAAGACTAATACAGATTGGAATAATGCAACAATAGTAATACATGATGAAAATATAAATAATTTACGAACTAAGGATTATCCAATTTTTAGGATAGAAAATACAGAAAAAAATATAACAATAACTGATACTCAAATATTATCTAAAATTACTGTAAATAAAAATATAAAGAAAATTCCAGAACTTGCAGGTTATGGAAATAAAATGTGTATTGTATATAATGAAGAAAAAAAGCAGTACATAAGAAGTGGATATAACAATAGTGTTGGAAATGCACAAACGGATTTCTTTAAAATAGATAATGAAGGAAATGTTTTAAATGAAATTCAATGGGATTTTAGTAAAGTTACAAAAATACTTTTGATACCAATTCAAGAAGAAACTATAACTATACAAAATGCCAGTTTCATAACGGTATTGCCAGAAGTAGACTATGAACAGACATCAGGATATTTTAATAGAAATATTATATGCAATAGGAGTAATACAATCATAACAAATATAAAACATACTGTAGATAATACAGAAAGATTAGGTGGACCATATTTTGGATTCGTAAGGTTGTCTTATGTGGCTGATGTTCGATTTGAAAATTCAGATTTATATTCTCATAAATATAAAAGTGCATCAAATTATGATTTAATACTAGAATACTGTGTTAATATTACAATGTCTAACATTACATCAAATGATATTGAGGCAACAGATAGATGGGGAATTACAGGAACAAATTATACAAAGGACATTACATATAAAAGGTGTTCATTAAATAGAATAGATGCACATTGCGGAGTATATAATCTTACAATAGAAAATTGTATAATAGGAACTAAAGGTTTAACTCTTACTGGTGCCGGGAAATTAAAAATATCAAATACAACTAGAATAAATGGAAATGAATTTATAACTTTGAGATCAGATTATGGTAGTAGCTGGGATGGAAATATAGAAATTATCAATTGTAATTTTAATAGTACTAAAACAAATAAATTGATATACTTTTCTGTAACGTACGATAAAGACGGAACTTTACATGATTATGGATATAATAAAGCATTACCGAACATTTACATAGATGGATTAACAATAAATAATACAAGCAATGATTATGTATTAGAATATATCTTTTTTAATGATAAATCAAGTACCGGTAATGAGCTAGGAGATTTAATAAAAGCAGGCTATACCCTACCTTCAAAAATAGAAGTGAAAAATTACAGCATTGATAATGGAAAAAGATTAAAAGCTTTTTACCAAGATTTTGACGGTAGCAAAAATGTTAGCACAAATATAGCTATACCTGACAAGCCAGTATTGAACTTTTTAGATGGTGAAGGGGAAAAATACGAGAGCGGAAATATAACAAATAAAAATATAACTTTAAATGTATTAAGTGTAAATAATGTTACTAGTGAAATTTTTGTAAATAAACAAAGAGTGTCTAACAATTTTGTATTAACCAAAACGGGAGATTATTCTATTGTGTTGGAATCTATTGACAATGCAGAAAATATTGAACAAGATAATTATGAGGTTATAATTGATAAGATTGCTCCAACAATAGAAGGAGTTGAAAAAGGCAGTGTGTACTATGAAAGTGTTACACCAATTGTAAAAGACAATGATATAAAAAGTTCTAAATTATATTTAAGTGGAAATTTGGTTACTGGTTATAAGTTAAATAGCACTATAGAGCAAGTTGGTAGATACGATTTAGAAATAATAGACAATGCTGGAAATGTGACTAGGACATACTTTGAAATAAGAGAACCAACTATTACAGACTTAAAAAAGTACACCATAAAAGAGGACAAGTTTATAAGAGGAATAGAACAGGGAACAGAACTAAAAAAATTTTCTAAGAATTCTGCAATCAATCAAAAATATACTGTTTATAGAGATAATAAAGAATTAAAAGAAACTGACATTATAAAGACAGGTGATGCATTGAGAATAGGAAAAAAAGAATACAGCTTAATCGTAAATGGTGACTTGAATAAAGATGGTATAGTGAATATTATGGATTTAATGAAGGCTAAGAGAAATGTAATTTCGAATTTAGAGCTAAATGAGACTGAGAGCTTAGCGGCAGATGTAAATAATGACGGAAAAATAAATATTATAGATGTTATGCAAATTGTAAGAATGATAATAAATAATTGAAATATTACAGAATAATATCAGTTTTGTAACATTTAAGTAACAATTATTGACTTTAAATTTTATGTAATTTATAATAAAAATGAAAATTATAAATGAATAGGAGCATAAGATGAAAAACATATGTAAGATAATTATTTTTATTTTGATCTTGATGAATATATTTGCTGTATATTGTTTAGCTGATACAACTTTTGATATTAAACTTATTTCAGATAGTGAAAAAATATTAAAAGATCAATCAGAAGTGGTTTTGTATTTAAGCTTACAAGACTACACAAAAGATGGAATCTTGGGATATGAGGCTAGTATAGAATATGATAATACAGTATTTGAAAGTATAGTAATGGAAGGACTCAATGGCTGGGATACACCAGATTATGATGAAACTACTCATAAATTTGTTTCAACAACAAAGACAGCAAAAGCAAATACTAATATTGCAAAAATTACGATGAAAGTAAAAAAGAATGCTACTGAAAAACAAACAGAAATAAAAATAAAAAATTTGATTATTTCAGATGGTATAGATTCTAATACATTAAATTTACAAAAATCTTTTTCCTTAGTTGCAAATCAAACTAATAATAGTACTAATGAAGATAATAAGGAAAATGATAATACAAAAGATGATTTTAATAAGGATGATCAAAAAGACGATCAAAAAAGATTTGGATCTGAAGAAAATTGCGGATCTTGTAAAGACAAGAATCGAAGTATTTCCGGACATTACAGAGAAGATCGACTTCTTTGAGGAATTGCCGGAGTACGATATTGCGATGTATACACATAAGAAAATGAAGACAAATTCAGAAAATTCGCTGGAAGTTTTGAAAGAAATGCTTCCACTTTACGAGGCGCTTGACGATTATTCTATTCCTGCCATCGAAAAAGTAGCGATGGATTATGTGGCAGAAAAAGGCTGCAAAAACGGACAGGCACTTTGGCCACTTCGTACAGCAGTGTCCGGAAAACAGATGACACCGGGTGGCGCGTACGAGATTATGGAAATAATTGGAAAAGAAGAATCGCTTGCGCGTATTAGAAAGGGAATTGAACTGCTTAATGAAGCACAGTAAGGAACAGCAGATTGCAATCGATCATGTCGATGGGCCGATGATGGTACTTGCCGGCCCGGGAGCCGGAAAAACGACGGTTATTACGCACCGGGTAAAGAAACTGATTGAAAAAGAGGGAGTAAATCCTGCGCAGATCTTAGTCGTGACATTTTCAAAGGCCGCTGCCGTCGAGATGCGGGAGAGGTTTGAGAAGATCACAGGCGGCAGGAGACTTCCGGTTCGGTTTGGAACCTTTCATTCGCTGTTTTTTCAGGTTCTGCGCAATGCCTATCATTATGAGGCGAAAGATATTTTGTCGCAGCGTTTGAAATACCGATTTTTGGAAGAAGCCCTGATGGAGACGGAATACGATGATATCGAGGATCGTTCCGAATTTCTGGAAGAGATCGAAAAAGAGATCAGCCGAATCAAGGGCGAGGGCATTGAAGTCGAAAATTATTATTCGGCGAGCTGCCCGGAGGCGATATTCCGGCAGATTTATGAAGGATATCAAAGCCGGGTGCAGAAAAACCATTATTTGGATTTTGATGACATGGTTTGTTATACCTACGAATTGTTTCGTGCAAGGCCGGACATACTGGCCGGCTGGCAGAAACGATTCCGGTACATTTTGATCGATGAATTTCAGGACATCAACCGATTGCAGTACGCGACGATTCAGATGCTGGCACAGCCGGAAAACAATTTGTTCATTGTTGGCGATGACGATCAGTCCATTTATGGATTCCGCGGGGCAAGACCGGATATTATGCTGTCCTTTCCAAAACAGTATAAATCCTTGGAACGGGTTACCATCGGTGGAAATTACCGGTGTACAAGTCAGATTCTGCGGGCGGCGACGGCACTGATCGGGCACAATAAAAAACGGTACGACAAAAAGCTGCTTGCGATGAAAGGCTCGGGTGAACTGGTTCACGTCGCGATGTATCAGACACCTGCGGCGCAGGCAGAGGCCATTGCAAAAAAAATACAGCAGGCGATGGAGCAGGGTACACCGCCGGAGCAGATTGCACTTTTGTTTCGGACGGCGCGGCAGATGAACATTTTTTCAAGAAAATTTATGGAGTACAACATTCCGTTTGTGATGAAAGACTCCATTCAGAATATATTTGAGCACTGGGTTGCCAAAGATGTGCTAAGTTATATGAAAATGGCGATGGGCGACCGTTCCAGAAATCTGTTTCTGAAAGTGGCGAACCGGCCAAAGCGGTATTTAAGCCGTGCGGCATTTACGACGGAACCGGTTACCTTTGGCAGCTTGTATGATTATTACCGCGACAAGGCATATATGTGCGAGCGGATCAATGATCTGCAGAACGACTTATTTGCCATGAAACAGATGACACCATATAGTGCAATCGACTACCTTTATCATACGGTGGGATATAAAAATTTTCTTGCCGAATATGCGGCTGAGCGCGGTGTCAATGTAAAAGACTGGGAGGAAATCGTAGAAGAGATTCGCGAAGATGCTTCCGGTTATAACGATTTTGAATCGTGGTTTTCGCATATTGAAGAATATGGAAAACAGTTAGAAAAGCGAAAACAGAAACAAGGCAGGCAGAAAAGCCCGGATGACAAGCCGGGAGTGGCATTGATGACGATGCACAGCGCCAAAGGTCTTGAATTTGATATTGTATTTATTCCCGATGCGAACGAAGGGATGATCCCTTACCGTAAATCCGTCGAAGACGGGCAGATTGAGGAAGAA
>ERZ779840.2554-NODE-2554-length-15538-cov-4.605309_pt1 | contig 15538 bp, 15 predicted proteins | sample MGYA00511561_ERZ779840 | MGnify/ENA primary metagenome ERZ779840 (study PRJEB29588, sample SAMEA2162036) | human gut metagenome | biome: human gut; feature: human-associated habitat; material: faeces | place: Denmark | collected 2008/2010 ...
GGCCTCGGAATGTGCAGCAGCCGCATAATTTCCTTTTCCGATTCAAGCACGCGTTCAGCAATGAACGCTGTAAAGTCGCGGCTGTCGGTGTGTGCGCGTTCCAAGAGCGCAATGTATTCGTGCCGCAATACCGGGGGAATGATCGCCAGCATATAACCTTCCTGTATGAGCGCGGTGTTCATCAACAACCGGGCAATGCGGCCATTGCCATCAATGAACGGATGGATGAACACAAATCGCTTGTGCAGCTCTGCGGCGAACTCCACAGGATGATAATTCCCTCTGTGGGCATGCACCCATGCAAACAAGGTCGTGATTTCCTCCTGAATGCGCGCCGGGGCGCAAACCGGGTAAGCCGAGCCTGTGATAAACACGGGGATGCTTCTGTATACCCCTGCCGCCTCCGCATCAATGTCGCTGTAAAACATGCGGTGCATCGTTTGCATGTCCGCTTCGGTGATATCATGGCTGCCCAGCAGCGAAAACATGAAGTCATATGCCTGCGCGTGCCCCAACGCTTCAAAGGTATCCCGCAACGGCTTGCCGCCAACGGTCAAACCATCCTCTAGCAGTACCTTGGTTTCGCTTTCGGTTAATGTGTTCCCCTCTAAGGCGTTGCTAGACCACGTTAGACCGATTCTGTAATACGCACGAAGCTGCGCAAGCATCGGATGCTCAAACGGCCTTACAGCGTCAATTTGCGCCTTGTACGCATCAATGCGGTTGTAGAGTGTCATATGCTTTCCCCTGTATCATTCAACACAAACTCCGCCTTGTATGTGCAGTTAAGCGCGGCGGCGATGCGTTCAAGTTCTTCGGATGAAAATTTGTCCGTTTTCATTCGTTGGTTGAACGCAGAGGGCGTTGTTCCGATATTCCGCGCAAGCTCTGCTTCGGACATGCGGCGCACAGCGAGAACCATGCGTATCTTCTGGGCTGCGGTCATGAAATCGCCTCCTTTTCTATAATGCCATTATAGAATTATTCATTTATAATGTCAAGAAAAACAGAAATATTATTTAGAAAAACTTGCAGATAACCCTTGACGCCGCAAAGGAAATCCTGTATAATATAACCATACCAAGGGAAACCGCCCCGGCAAGGCCGAAAGCCTTGCGAAAGTCAAGAACCCTAGACTTGTGATGTGAGCCCTAGAGTTGCAATACCAACAGCAAGAAGATGACTTGACCGGGGCAGGCCGAGCGGGAAGGCAAAAACCGCCGCCGCGATACGGGCGATACCAGTATACGGCACTGCGAGCGTCTAAGCGCAGCGGGAGCGGCACGAGAAGCCGACAATACCACAGGAGGAAACAACAATGAGCACTACAGAACTGCAAAGCAAAGCGAAGGAGTTGCGCGAGTTGAAGCGCATGCAGGAGGAACTTGCGGCATAGATCACCGCGATTGAGGACAGCATCAAGGCGGTTATGACAGAGCGCGGCGCGGCGGAGATCATTGCCGGGGAATACAATATCAGGTGGACAGATGTCACATCTGCCCGGCTGGATAGCAAAGCTCTGAAAGCAGTGCTTGCATGGGTGCAGTCCCTCCTTTGTGGGGTTCGCACAAGGCCTTACGCAGAAAGGAAGAGAGCATGAGCAAACATAAATTCCAACAAGCAGGAGGAAGAAAACAAATGAGCGATCATATTCTTTCAGCACAAGTAATTGCCGAGATCACCTCAAAAAGCGTTAGCGTTGCAGATGTGTCCCGCGCGAGTGATGTCTGCGATGCAATGCTTAAAACTGGGTTTGCATCCAGCTTCCCGGAAAGTGTGCAACGCGGCTTTATTGCGGTTGCCGCTGCATATAGAGCAGGATGGTGCGACGGCATAAGAACCGAGCGCGCAAGGCGGAGGCGAGGCTTAGAGCCTGTAAGCTAAGAGATGGTACATGAATAAACATATACACTCACAAGCCCATAGAGCGCCCCTCTGTGGGCTTTCCTATCCCCCCTACCTGATTACAGCGCGGCGGCGGATAAATTAACCGACGGCCATAGCCTTTTCCAACCGCGCGCGCATCCTCCTGAAAAGGGGCTTTGCCACGCCCTAAAATTTACTGCATTTTTACTGCATCAGAATTTAATGGCCGCAATTTCTGACCCAATATGCGCATTCAATGCAGCTATGGATTTGCGTGAAATGCTTGAAAAAGTAACAGAGAATAATGATACACTTCGTCATCTGGAAAAGCGTGTTGATGTAGTGGCAGCAGTAGTTGATGATGACATAAAACAGATAAAAAGAAATTCATTTATTGGAATTATATTAAGTTTTGTACTCGCTTCTGTATCAGTGATAATAAGCCGTATTCTTGAAGGTACAGCAGGAATAGATATAAGTATAACTAATACTTTATTATATCAGGTTGTTTCACTTATATTTATATTATTAAATATAATCTATTTTGTGTTTGTAAATGTATCATATGGGAGAGAATGGCTTAATACGGACAGAACGGAGAAGAAAATATTAAAAGATATGAGAATTATATCTGATTCTGATAACAAAAGCATAAAAATATTTTCAATTATTACGTTTGGAATAATGTTAGCAGCAGCGTTTGTTTTTCTGTTTGTTAAAAATGTTCCGACGGCAGTAATAGTTGTGCTGGCAGGAATTTATATGCTTTTTGTGCCGGTGATTAACCGTAAGAAGGCTTTAGCAAGAATCCAGAATGATGTCTATATATCATTTTCAGAGTGGTTGAGGGATATTGTGATTCATCTGCAGGACGAGCCTCTTCAGGCAGCGGTAAGGGAAACATATAAGGATTGTCCTGTTGTGATGAAAGAATCTCTGGGAAGATTTATATATGAACTGGAAGAAACGCCATCATCAGTAAAACCATACTATGAATTTATGAGTGAATTTGGAATACTTGATATATCATCAACAGTGCGAATGCTTTATTCAGTGTCCGAGCTTGATGTTGACGAGGCAGATGAGATGATGAATACAATTATAAAAAGAAATTATGAAATAGTAGACAAATATGAAGAAAATAAAAATCAGAATAATTTAAGTGCATTAAGGTTTGCGGAATATATACCAATGATATTTGTTTCATTAAAAATAGCAGCTGATATGCTTATGGTTATTACAGGATATTTATAAAAAAGCAGTGTCGGAGATGACGCTATCGATGAAATGCAGGGAGCAGGTATATGGATGGATTGATAGAAGAGTATGGTAATATTTTAATTTCGTTATTATTTTCGGGGATTATTATAGGAGTATTTTTAAAAATTCTTATTAAAGTAATGATTTAGGGAGTGTTTATGAAAGATATTATAGAAGTATATTCAGATGCAATAATATCTGTAATATGTGCTGTAGCAGTTATTACACTGTTTGTAAATATAATGACAGAATACAAGGATATTATCCTGGCGTTTTTGAATCAGATTATATACAGATAGTTATTGACATTAGTATGTAATATCAGAGGAGAGAATATGAAAAACATTATAGAAACATCATGTTATCTGCTGATTATGACAATTATATGTTATATATCATTAGAATTTATAATAATGAATACTGAGATTGCAGATGTGGGAAAGATGCAGCAATATGTCTCACATTATATAGAGATATATGGAAAGACACAGAAAAATAATGATGAACTTGATTCTGCAGTTTTTGATACCATATGTAATGCTGCGAAAGACAGGGGAATGTCGGTGACATGCCAATATGAAACACAGACAGAAAATTATAAGTATTACAGAGTAAGCGTATCAAAAAATATAGGTATAAAACTTATGTCATTAAACAGGTTATATACATCAGAATGTCTTGTAAAATGTAAAGCTTAGAAAGGAAATTTGTATGAGGGTTATAATTGGGGGAAGTTCGCTTGCAGTTTTATTGGCACTTATTATTGTTATACATACGTCCGTTATAAATAAATCTGTAAGAGAGGATGAGATTAATCGTGGATTGGAAAATGCTACAGATTATGCAATAGATGTATGTTCATCTTATTATAGATATATTCAGGCCGATGATAATGATGATACATATATTACACAGCTGATGGAATTTTTTTGCATGACATTGAATAGTGCAGTTAAAACAGAAGGTGATATAACAGTGTCATTGGCAGAAGCAGATGTGGATGATGGACGTTTCGATTTTCTTGTAAAGCAGGAATATACATATTCATTTGGACAAAAGAAAGGAGTATGTGTATGTCAGAGAGCAGTTTTATTAAAAAAATAATGGGGTGATGTTTATTGAAGAAACACAGTAAAATAATAATATTTATGTTGATGTCAGTTATGTTAATATCAATTATGTTTGTTAATATGACATCAGCTGCACAGATTAAGGATATCAAAGGAACCAGGGTTGAAAGACAATATTCTAATCATTATTCAGCACAGTTTAATGAATTATGGGATTCGTTTGGCAGAAGTGAAATTTCTATATATGATATTAATTACAATATAAATGATACATATAATCCAACTACATTTAATGATACTAATGGAAGAGACAGTGCAGGATATGAGATTTTATTAAAAGTTGATGGGAAAGAAGTGTGGCTTGGAAACAGCCATTATAAAAATAACGAAAAATATGACAGTATATATTATGGCTATTCAGGGATTGAACTGGATAACATCTGGTTTAATGATAATTATGAAGATGCAGCCGGAAACAAATTTACCCAGGTAAATATTGTACTGAAAAATACTAATCAGATTTCCAAGGTATTCAGTCTTGCTACGACAAGTGATATTGAAGTCGGGCATGATGATAATGCATTCTGCCGGTTTATAGGAAATGGATTTACAATGTCTAACATGTATGCGGATAATTCGGATGCACAGGGAGGAAATATTCCGTCAGTAGCATTAAATGTGTATACTAATGGAATTGCCGGTGTTACGGATGCTGACTGTGTTTATATTGGCGAATGGAAAAAAAGAAAGCAAAATGCGTGGTGTAATAATGTATTAGGAAGTTTTAATGTTATAAATAATACAAGGCATGGTGCGATGATGGGCAGTAGTGGATGTATTGATGTCGGAATGTCTATAGCATGGAAAAACAGAAGAATAAATCCGGGTGAGAGTATAACATTTTCATATATTCTGGGTGTTAATATGTTTGATTCACAATATGAACAGCTTAATGAATATTATATGCAGAACGGAATTGACGATATGGGAGAAGCTGTTTATAAGCTGATTGCAACAGATAAAGAAAAAGTATCATATGGAAAAGAGTATTATATAGATGTAAAGAAGTATATAAAAGATAATTATTATTATGAAAAAACAGATTGTGCCGGAAGAACGATAATGACAGATAATCCGTCATATATAGTTGTGGGAAAGACGGTTAACAAAATATATTATAGGACGGATGCTTATAATAAATATAAGATTATATATGATGTAAATTATAATGGAGGGCATTGGCAGGATGGAGCAAATGTATCTTATACAAAATATGAATTAGTAAATAATCCTATTGACTTATCATTGAAAGCATATAAGGATGGATGGGATTTTAATGGATGGAGCACAAAAAATAACAGCAGAAAGATGATTGAAAAATTATTTGTTGAACGTGAGGATATGCATTTATATGCATTATTCAGAAAAAATATAAGTGCCGGGTTTATTGATGCAAATGGAAGAAGAAATATAGATGTGAGTATATACAATAATGAAAAATATTGTGATATTGAAGCTCCTGGAATACGTAAATTTAAAGACTGGGAAAATGTAGAAAATATTATTCCGTCTGGTTGGACAACATGTACCAATATAGATAAAGCAGAAGGAAGAATTGCAAAGATAGCTGCACATGATAATATACAGGTGTATGATGATATTTTTTATTATGCAGTATATGAAGCAAAAGCAAGGGTGACATTTGAATTGAATGGTGGCAGAGCATGCGATTCAACCAAAGAATTGTTATGTACGGTTTATCGTAATTCATTTGATTTAAACAAAACAAGAGGGGAAATTATTACATTGCCGGATTGTACGAGAAGTCCTCAGATGGAAAAAGGCGGAAATTATTGTTTTTTTGAACTTGAAGGATGGAGAATAGGAGATAAATTATTTAATCCCGGTGACAGGATTGATATATCAGAAAATACAACTATATCGGCTGTATGGAAATATGCAGATGTAGAGCCGGCTGAAATGGAAATAATAAAAATAGCTTCAAGCTTTCATGGGGCTTCAATGGTAAAAAGAACTTTTGGGGACGATAAGTGGTACAAGAAGAGTGGAAAGCTTGAGGTTAAAGAACTTAAAGATTATATGCCCGATGAATGTATACAGGTATGGAAAATTAACAGTAGTGGTGACAGCTTGAGAATAAAATGAGAAGAAGCCCATATAGCGGGCTTCTTCTTAAAAAATTTTATGATTGTTTTATTTTCATGATAATTGATACAATTCTAGCCTTTGTTGCATGTTCAATAATAAACTCAATATTACCGGTTTTTAAACGATCACCACGTTTAGGAAAGCGGTCGAGCTGTTCAATGATGTAGCCGCCAATTGAATCATTTTCATCGGAATGAAGATTTGTTCCAATTGCGTCATTTATGTCATCAAGTTTGTATGAAGCTGATACACGATAAACATTATCTGCAAGTTTAACAAAAGGTTCAGTCTCGTCTTTGTCATATTCGTCGCGGATTTCACCGACTATTTCTTCAAGTAAATCTTCGGTTGTTATCATGCCGGCAGCACTGCCGTATTCGTCAAGTACTATTGCAATGCTATGTGAGCCACGTTGCATTTCTTTAAATAATTCAGAGACATTTTTATGTTCATATGTAAAAAAAGGCTCACGCATAATATTTTTTATGCAGAATGTTTCTTCTGACTGTGAAAGTATAATATCTTTGATGTTTAATATTCCGATTATGTTATCAGCACTTTCTTCATAAATAGGGAGTCTTGTATACTGTGTATCCCTGAATAATGAAATTATCTGATTATAGTCGGAATCAACAGCAGCGGTAGTCATGTCAATTCTTGGAATCATGACATCCTTTGCCTGTGTATCGCCAAAATCAAACAAGTTATTTATAATTTGCTTTTCGTCAGATTCAATAACGCCGTCTTCATGGCTTACTTCTACGAAAGTACGGAGTTCTTCTTCTGTTATAGCTTTTTTGTTATTGTTAGGATCAATTTTTAACAAACGAAGTACGCCGCCTGATAACTTATCAACAATAAAAATAATTGGTGTGAATAAGTACATAAGAAGATTGATAACAGGTGCATAAGCAAGTGCTATTTTGTCAGCATGAACCGTGGCAGCATTTTTTGGTGAAATTTCACCGAATATAAGTACAAGAATAGTCATTATACCTGTTGCAATACCTGTTGCATAATTTCCAAAAAGATGTATTACAAGTGTAGTAAGGATTGTTGATGCACTAAGATTGACAATGTTATTGCCAATAAGTATTGTACTTAGCATTTTGCTTGAGTTGTTTATAATTTTATCAACAATAGCTGCCCGTTTGTTACCTTTGCCAACAAGAGAACGAATCTTGATTTTGTTGACCGTCATGTAAGCAGTTTCAGCAGATGAGAAAAATGCTGACATAACAAGAAGAATAATAATTGCAATAATTTGTATGATACTGTCCGTATCCAAAAAATCACTCCTTTATAAAAATATATTTACTCTCAATTCTATAAAAAAAGATGATGGAAGTCAAGAATATATAAAAAAACATTTTTTTTACACATATAAGAAAAAATGGATTCATAAAATATGATACAGATAATAAATAAAATTGGAGGAAGTATGACAGTAAAAATATTAAACATGATAAAAACGATTGCAGTTATTTATGTTATAACGGCAATTATACTGCTAGGGTTATCATTTGGTTTATACAAATTTAATCTGAGTGAATGGCAGATAAAAGCGGGGATAATAATTACGTATATAATTTCGTCTGCAGTTGGTGGCTTTATGATTGGCTCGAGACAAAAAAACAAAAGACTTCTCTGGGGTGCATTAACAGGCTTTTTATATTTTATGATTCTTGCACTTATTTCGTTTATAGTAGGCAATGTAGATGAAATTAATATTTACGATATGATTAAAACAGCATTGATATGTGTGACTTCAGGATGTGCCGGCTCTTTCTTTTCTTCATAATAATGAATTGTAAAATATAAAATACATTGTATAAAATTTTACTGCAACGTAAAAAAATTAAAAAATAAAAAAGGAAATCGTTAGATGTTGTTGAATATATAAAAATATAGGCAATTTTATGGAGAAATGCCTGGTCAGGTATATACATACTAGTCTTGTTTAATGAAGGGAATGATAAAAAATGAACATCAGAGTTGAACAGGAAAGACGTGAGCATGAGTATTTGAGCAGATATGCAAGTTTTAGTGACGAATCACTTGGAAGAGACAGACCTGAAGAACAATGTGAAATGCGTACAATTTATCAGCGGGATAGAGACAGGATACTGCATTGTAAAGCATTCAGACGTTTAAAACATAAAACACAGGTTTTTCTTGCACCAACGGGTGACCATTACAGAACGCGGCTTACTCATACGCTTGAAGTTTCGCAGATAGCAAGAAGCATATCGAGAGCACTGCGGTTAAATGAAGATCTGACTGAAGCAATTGCACTGGGACATGATTTGGGGCATACGCCGTTCGGGCATGCAGGTGAAAGAACATTGAATGAAATATGTCCGCTTGGATTCAGTCATTATAAACAGAGTATACGTGTTGTAGAACTTCTCGAAAAAGATGGAAAGGGATTGAATCTTACAAAAGAGGTACGTGATGGGATAGTTAATCACAGGACATCGGGCAATCCATCAACATTAGAAGGAAAAGTTGTCCGTCTTTCAGATAAAATAGCATATATTAATCATGATATAGATGATGCAATACGTGCAAAGATATTCAGTGAGGATGATATACCTAAAATTTATACATCAATTCTTGGCAACAGCACCAAAACCAGACTTAATACAATGATTAATGATATTGTATTAAATAGTATGGACAAAAACGATATTGTAATGTCAGAGGAAATTGGAGATGCAATGCAAAGCCTCAGGCAGTTTATGTTTGGAAGCTTGTATCTGAATCCTACAGCGAAGAGTGAGGAAGTAAAAGCATATAAACTTATAACAGAATTGTATGAGTATTATATGAATAATATTGATGCATTACCTGATAATTACAAAATGTTTATTGAAAAAATGGACGAAACACTTGAACGTGTGGTCTGTGATTATATTGCAGGAATGAGTGATCAGTATTCGGTTGCCAAGTTTGAGGAAATATTTGTACCGGCATCATGGAAAGTATAGATGCAACGAGAATATGAAAGGTATAGATAGAAATGTATTCAAGTGATCTGATTGAGGAAGTTGTATCAAGAAATGATATAGTAGATGTCATTTCAGGATATATAAAATTAAAGAAAAATGGCAGTTCATATGTGGGATTGTGTCCTTTTCATAATGAAAAATCACCGTCATTTTCAGTTTCACAGAGCAGGCAGTTGTACCATTGTTTTGGATGTGGAGTTGGTGGCAATGTAATAACATTTGTTATGGAATATGAAAATTTTACATTTCTTGAGGCTGTAAAATCACTTGCCGACAGGGTGGGCATGGAACTGCCTGAGATAAGTTATTCACAAAAAGAGCAGCAGGAGCGGGATTTAAAAACAAAACTGCTGGAAATAAATAAAATAGCGGCAACGTATTATTATCATCAGTTGAAATCCGAAAATGGACAAGTGGGATTGTCATATCTTAGAAAAAGAGGATTAACTGATGAGACAATAAATCGTTTCGGGCTGGGATATTCCGGACAGAACAGTAAAGCATTATACCGGTATCTGAAAGATAAAGGATATGATGATGATTTACTTAAAGAGAGCGGATTATTTACATATGAACGTGGTATAAATGACAAATTCTGGAACAGAGTTATGTTTCCGATAATGGATATCAATAATAAAGTTATCGGATTTGGTGGAAGAGTTATGGGGGATGCAAAACCTAAATATCTTAACTCTCCGGAAACAAAATTATTTGATAAAAGCCGTAATCTTTATGGATTAAATATTGCAAGAACGGCAAGAAAAAATAATCTGATAATATGTGAAGGATATATGGATGTAATATCTATGCATCAGGCTGGATTTAATCAGGCTGTAGCTTCGCTTGGAACCGCACTTACGCCGGGACAGGCCAGGCTGATGAAAAGATATACAGATCAGGTGTTAATAACATATGACAGTGATGAGGCAGGAACAAAGGCAGCGATGAGGGCAATTCCGATTCTTAAAGAGGCCGGACTGTCAACAAAAGTTATTAATATGCAGCCATATAAAGACCCTGATGAGTTTATAAAAGCTCTTGGGGCAGAGGCATTTCAGGAGCGGATTGATAATGCATCAAACAGTTTTATGTATGAAATTGGCGTTATTGAGAAAAAATATGACAGAAGTGACCCTGAAAGTTCAACTGAATTTGAACGTGAGGTAGCAAGAAAACTCACAGGCTTTTCACAGAAACTTGAGAGAGATAATTACCTTAATGCTGTATGCAGAAAGTTTAATATACAGATGGATGGAATGAGGGAACTTGTGGCAAGTTATGGAAACCAAAGCGGAATTCTTGAAAGAAAGGATGAAAGACCGAGAGTTTCAATGCAGCAGACAGCAAAAAAGAAGAGGGACAGCGGTGTGCGTCAGGCAGAAAAAATTCTGCTTACATGGATGATAGATGATGGAGAGATATTTAAAAAAGTTAAGGAATATATAGAACCATCAGATTTTATCGACCCACTTTTAAGGGATGTTGCAGACAAGCTATACTCACAGTTTGATGAGGGATATGTTAATCCGGCGTCTATTATAAATACATACGCGACAGATGAAGAGCATAATGAAGTTGCAGCATTATTCAGTGCCGATTTAAATGATGATTTGAATAAAAATGAACGGGAAAAAGCATTGAATGACACTGTAATAAAAGTGAAATCAAACAGTCTTGAGCATGCACTTAACAATACATCTGACGGGCATCAGATGCAGGAACTTCTGATGCAACAGATGAAGCTGAAAAATATTTATATTCATATTTAGATAAAAAGAAATGGAAGGAAGGACCATATTCATGGCAAAGAAAAAGGAAAACGTAACAGAAGAAATCAAGGTACAGGAGAGTACGGTAAAAGCACCAGTAAAAAAAGCTGCTGCTAAAAAGGTAAAAGAAAGCGAAGCAAAAACACAGAGCGAGGCTGATATTGAAAATGAAGAAGCTTTAAAAGCACAGGAACTTGCAGAAAAATTTGATGAGAAGTGCAACGGGCTTCTTGCAATAGCAAAGAAAAAGAAAAATGTTCTTGATTATCAGGAAATTATGAACTATTTCCTGGATACTGATTTTGAAGCAGATAAAATGGAAAAAGTTTTTGAGTTCCTTGAAAAAAATAATGTTGATGTAAAAATGTCTGAGGACGTTGAAGAAGATGACGACATTATTCTTGATGATGAAGATGAAATTAATATTGAAAAAATTGATTTGTCAGTACCTGATGGTGTGGGACTTGAAGACCCTGTAAGAATGTATCTTAAAGAGATTGGTAAAGTACCGCTTCTTTCAGCAGAAGAAGAAATAGAATATGCTAAAAGGATGGAACAGGGAGATGAAGAGGCTAAGAAGCGACTTGCAGAGGCAAACCTTCGTCTTGTTGTAAGTATTGCAAAAAGATATGTGGGAAGAGGAATGTTGTTCCTTGATCTTATTCAGGAAGGAAATCTTGGTCTTATCAAGGCTGTTGAGAAGTTTGATTACAGAAAAGGATATAAATTCAGTACCTATGCAACATGGTGGATAAGACAGGCTATTACAAGAGCAATAGCTGATCAGGCTAGAACAATTAGAATACCCGTTCATATGGTTGAGACAATTAACAAACTTGTAAGAGTTTCAAGACAGCTTCTTCAGGAATTGGGAAGAGAGCCATCTCCTGAAGAAATTGCTGAAGCTATGGATATTCCGGTAGAAAGAGTACGTGAGATTCAAAAAATATCACAGGAGCCGGTATCTCTTGAAACACCTATCGGCGAAGAGGAAGACAGTCACCTTGGCGATTTTATTCAGGATGACAATGTTCCTGTACCTGCCGAGGCAGCAGCTTCAACACTTCTTAAAGAGCAGCTTGTAGAAGTTCTTGGAACACTTACAGAGAGGGAACAGAAAGTTTTAAGATTAAGATTCGGCATGGATGATGGCAGAGCGAGAACACTTGAGGAAGTTGGTAAAGAATTCAATGTTACAAGAGAGCGTATACGTCAGATAGAAGCCAAGGCATTAAGAAAGTTAAGACATCCAAGCAGAAGCCGTAAACTCAAAGATTATCTTGACTAAATTATGGATGGATAATTGAACATGAATGAATTTAAACTTTCAAAAAGACTGGCGTGTGTTGCTGGTATTATTAATCCGGGAGGAGTGCTTGCTGATATAGGAACAGACCATGGCTACCTTCCTGTGCATGTTGCAAAAAATAACATCGCATCAAAGGTAATCGCAATGGATGTGAGAAAAAAACCGCTTGAAAAGGCAGCTGAAAATATTAAATTATATGGAGTTTCGCAGAAAGTGGAACTCCGCCTTTCAGACGGGCTTTATAAACTGGCTGAAAATGAGGCTGATACAATTACAATATGTGGAATGGGTGGAAAGCTTATACAGTCAATTCTTGAAAATGGCAGCAGTAAAATATCAGAAAATACACAGCTTATATTATCACCGCAGTCAGAAATCCGAGAATTCAGAAAGTATCTTTCGGAGTCAGGATATGAAACAGTAAAAGAGTATATGATAAGCGAAGATGGACAGTTTTATGTTATTATTGACTGCAGACGCAATGGATATAAAAATGAACTTATTTGCACAGGTGAGACAGAAAAAGAAGTATATTACAGATACGGAGAAGAACTTTTAAAGGAAAAAAATAAAAGTTTAAGAGAATATCTGTTGAGAGAATTAAGAATTTCACAAGGTGTAAGAAATAAACTTGAAAATATTAATAATGATAAAATTGCCGGACGGTTAAAAGAACTCGATTTTGATTTAGAATGTATTAAGTATGCATTGGAGTTTTATAAATAAAATAATGTTATAAACTGGAGAGATGTATTATGGCAAAAACAGTATCAGAAATTGTAAAAGAGGCACAAAGGGATTATGATGGCAGAATAATTCTTGTGAAAGCAGATGGATTACTTCAGGAGATTTCAGATAAAGTTGTTGAAGATGAAAAGATAGAATTTGTTACGACACAGACATCGATTGGCAATGAGACGTACAGAAGAAGTGTTGTTCTGCTTATGCTTGATGCAATGAAGAAGATTCCTGAAGGGGAAAAAGTAGAAAAAGTAGGTATTGAATATTCAATAGGCAAAGGACTATATTGCAAATTATATGGTGATGTCAGACCTACACAGGAATTTCTTGATAAAGTAAAAGCGAAGATGAAAGAGCTTGTTGAACTCGATATGCCTATCAAGAAACGACTCATGAAGACAAGAGAAGCCATAGAACTCTTTAAAAAGCATGGGATGGAAGATAAAACAAAGCTTTTTAAATATCGTAGAGGTTCATATGTTAATGTTTATTCACTTGGAACATATGAAGATTATTATTATGGATATATGGCACCATCAACAGGTATTTTAAAGACATTTGATTTATTTGAATATGATGAAGGATTTGTACTTCAGCTTCCTGTTAAAGAAAAACCAGATGAAGTGCCACAATTCAATCCTCCGGCAAAACTTTTTAATGTATTAAAAGAGTCAACACAGTGGGCTGACATGCTGGACATACACACTGTTGGTGCATTAAATGAGCATATTACCAATTCTGAAATGGGTTCGCTTATGCTTGTCTGTGAGGCATTGCAGGAACAGAAAATATATGATATTGTCAAGATGATTCAGAAAAGACCCGGAACAAAGTTCGTAATGATAGCCGGACCGTCATCATCGGGAAAAACAACATTTTCACACAGATTATCAATTCAGCTGATGGCTAACGGATATAAACCGCATCCTATAGCTGTTGACAATTATTTTGTTGAAAGAGAAAACACACCTGTTGACGAGAATGGTGATTATAATTTTGAAGATTTGCATGCTATAGATATAGAATTGTTTAACAAACATATGAATATGCTTCTTTCCGGTGAAAGGGTCGATATGCCTGTCTTCAATTTTAAAATCGGAAAGAAAGAATATGGAACACAGTTTTTACAGCTGGGCAAGGATGATATTTTAGTTATTGAAGGCATTCATTGTCTTAATGATGAACTTTCATATGCACTTCCGGTTGAAAGTAAATTTAAAATATACATAAGTGCACTTACACAGCTTAATGTTGATGAACATAACAGAGTTTCTACGACAGATGGAAGACTTATAAGAAGAATGGTAAGAGATCACAGAACAAGAGGTGCGTCTGCAAAGAGAACGCTTGAAATGTGGGATTCTGTAAGAAGGGGAGAAGAGAAAAATATATTCCCGTTCCAGGAGCAGGCAGATATTATGTTTAATTCATCTCTTGCATATGAGATATCGGTTTTAAAACCTTATGTTGAACCGCTGCTTTTTTCAATAAAAGAAGAAGCACCGGAGTATCAGGAAGCAAAAAGGCTTTTAAAATTCTTAGAGTATTTTCTTCCTTGTGGAACAGAATATATACCGGTTAATTCAATAATGAGGGAATTTGTTGGCGGAGGATGCTTCCGCGTTTGATAGTAAGTTGCGGCGGTTTAGAAAGATTTTCTATAACCGCCGGCTTCTTTAAATAAATTTTCAATAAATTCAGATGTTTCTTCCGGGGTGTCATTGTTGATATTATCCCTGATATTGTGCATTTCTTCGATGAATTTATCAAGAAATGTGCATATTGAATCTTTATTTGAGTTGCAAATCTGACTCCACATTTCCGGTGAAGATGCCGCAATTCTTGTTGTGTCGCGGAAACCACCGGCAGCAAGAAGATGCATGTGTTTTTCATCATCATCATTAGTTTTAACAGTTCTTGTCAGACCGGCTGCAATAAGATGAGGCACATGGCTAATTGCTGCTACAGTATAGTCATGTTCTTTGTAATCCATGATTACAGGAACTGCTTTCATATCTTTAATCAGCTGCACGTATGATTCCAGACTTTCACTGGATGTATCTGCTGTTGGTGTTATCACATATTTTGAGTCTTTTAAAATATCAGCACTTGAATTGGCATATCCTGATAACTCAGAGCCAGCCATCGGATGACCACCTATAAAACAACTGTCTAATCCAAGTTCATGTGCGGCTTTGTGGATATTTCCTTTTACACTTCCAACATCAGTGATTATGCATCCCGGTTTTATAAAAGGTTTGAGTGCAGACATATATTTTGTAATTGTAATAACTGGTGTACACAGAAAAATGTAATCACATTTTGAAAAATTATCATCTGTAC
>ERZ779840.2560-NODE-2560-length-15514-cov-2.990879_pt1 | contig 15514 bp, 19 predicted proteins | sample MGYA00511561_ERZ779840 | MGnify/ENA primary metagenome ERZ779840 (study PRJEB29588, sample SAMEA2162036) | human gut metagenome | biome: human gut; feature: human-associated habitat; material: faeces | place: Denmark | collected 2008/2010 ...
GAAGTACGGATGCGACGGAAGATGTTACTGGAGCACCGGAATGTGCCCAAGCGTCGAGATCTGCGACGAAACCAGAGTCGGAGAAGCTATCGCAACGGCGATCGGGCTGATCACAGTCTTAGCAATGATAGCCATGGTTCCAATCATCGTGATCGGCGGAGCGATCATGCTGATCTGGTCAATATTTGCAGTTTAAGAAGGAGGAAAGTAGATGGACGTCACAAGAATTCACGAATACACAGACATATACATGGAAGCGTACATGAGAGCGCTTAACAAGACGCACAACGCAGACCTGGCAGTCCAGGTAGCCATGGGCGTAACATTCGCAGTCACCAATACACTGGAAGCACAGAAGCCAAAGACAGAAGCGCAGCCGCAGGCACAAGGAATCAATCCTGCCGCACTCCTGGCGGCGATGTTTGCAAATGCAGCCAACCAGCAGCCCCGCGACGACACCGGAAACGAGAGCGACGACGATGAATAAGTCGGAAAAATACAGTGAAATCATTCTCCTGGGGCAGATGCTCCAGGAGAGAAAGATCGAGCATGAGCAGCACGACCTATACGACGGATATCAGATCATAGTCCCGCTGCCGGAACCAACGAAGGAAATATCCGTCATAGAGCACCAGTGCAGCTACGGAAGCATCATGAACTTATTGGAGATATGGGCCGATGGATCGATTCAAGGATACCTGTCGGCAAAGCAGACGCTAAAAATCATCGAGCGCATAAAAGCCAGGGAATCTCCCCGGTAACAAGCTCGGAAATCAAAGAAAAGGAGAGAAATGCGATGCAGGAAATCAATGAAGAATTGGAGAACGATAGATCAGTATTAGAATGGATGCTCGGCCAGTATGTCCGAGCGAAGCGCCGAAAAAAGCAGCTAGAGGTCCGGCTTCTTGAGATCAACGCTGAACGTGACTCTCCGATCGGAGGGCAGGGATACGATCCACTGCCACGAAGTGGAGGCAACAACGAAGGCGCAGCCGGAATCCTTATGAAGCTGGCCGATATCGAAGACAGAATCTACGAGCAGAAAGCAAAGGCCGATAAGTCCATGGTCAACGTGGCGACGATCCTGAACTTTTTACCGGAGGAATCAATGGAGCGCGAGATCTGCGAGCTCCGCCATCTTGATGGCCATGAATGGGGAGAGATCGCAGAGGGAATCCCGATGTCAAAAAGTCAGTGCCACAGAATCCACAAGGCTGCCATGTACGAGCTCCTGGAATTTAACTACGTGAAAGAGCTCGTCACGGAAAACCGGGAATCTTACGAATATTACATCGAGAAAAAAGAGGAAGCCAGATATCGACGCGAAAATCAGGCCAGGAAAAATGCCGGAAAATAAAGCCCGGAAAAAATATCCGGGAAATTTTCTCCGGAAAAATCTACGCGAAAAAATCCGGAAAAAAAATCCAGCCTTTGAGGCCCGGAAAATCTGGCCGGAAATTTTAAGGCGAAAACAAAGCCCGAAAAAAGCCTGGAAATACATAGCCGAAAAACCAGGCGAAAATAAAGCACTTTTTCAGAGGCCCATATAAGGCCCGAAATACAAGGCCGCAAAATAGGCCCATATAGCAGGGGCTTATAAGAGGCCTATACACAAGGCCCACGCACAAGCCCAGTCCACAGGGCAGGCATAGCAGGCCCACACACCAGGGAGCAGGGCAGAGCACAGCCCCACAGTACCAGGCCACAGGGACACAGGCAGGCCAGGAGAGCAGGGCACCCAGCAAGGCCAGGCTCACGCACACACCCAGCAGCCACGCTCGCAGCACGCACAGCACGGGGCAGCCAGGGCACCAAGGCAAGCAGCACACCTGCATCAGATGAAAGATGCGACACCATGCACCACTTGCATGTGGTATAGTAGTAGCATCGAGGCAGGCGGATGAGAGAGACAGACGCACCAAGGCGCAGAGCGAACATTCTGCAATCTAAACAAACAGAAGCAGCATCACATCGAAAGAGATCAGCACAAGAGCTGGTCTCTTTTGTTTTGTCAGTAATGCACAAATCGTAGGTACTACTTTTGTTTATTTTTTCCAGCGGGGCGAGGAAGGCCCGATGCTTTCCCGGATATGACCTTAATTTTTTTTCGCATTTCGTTACGCCTAGCCCGGTACATCAAGGAATTTATAACAGATTGGAGGCAGACCGGATGACAACAGAAATGAAAATGGAGACACGAAGCCTGGCCAGCTTGCGCCCGGCGGAATACAACCCAAGAGTCCAGCTGCAGCCAGCCGATCCAGAATATCAGAACATCAAGCGTAGCATTGAGACCTTCGGATACGTGGATCCGATCATCATAAACCAGGACGGAACCATCATCGGAGGCCACCAGCGCTACAACGTTATGAAGGACCTCGGATATACCGAGGCGCAGGTCGTCGTGGTCGATCTGGACAAGAATAATGAGAAGGCGCTCAATATTGCGCTGAACAAAATCACAGGAGAATGGGATGAGATCAAGCTGAAAGACCTGCTGCTCGACCTCGATCTCAATGATTACGATCTGACAGCGACCGGTTTCAGTTCCAAAGAGGTCGAAGACCTCGTGATCCGACTCGACAAGGACGTGGAAGCCGAAGATGACGACTTCGATGCCGACGCAGACTATGAATCCATCGAGGAACCGGTCACCCAGCGCGGAGACATCTGGATCCTGGGAGACCACAGACTCATGTGCGGAGATTCCACCGACCTCGGCGACGTCAACACCCTGATGGGCGGCGAGGAAGCAGACCTCGTGATCACGGATCCGCCGTACAACGTCAACTACAAGGACGGATCCATCAAAAACGACAACATGGACGAGGTGTCCTTTGAGGATTTCCTTCAGAATGCATTCCTGGCCATGTTCGAGAACATGAAACCAGGAGCCGCAGCGTACATATTCCACGTAGACAGCGAAGGCCTGGCGTTCAGGCGTGCATTCAGAGATGCCGGATTCAAGCTGGCAGAGTGTCTGATATGGGAAAAGAACTCCTTCGTGCTCGGCCGCCAGGATTACCAATGGCGCCACGAACCAATCCTCTACGGATGGAAAGAAGGCGCTGCGCATTACTTCATCGACGACCGAAGCCAGGACACAATTCTCCTGGAAGATGAACTCGACCTGGAATCCATGAAGAAAGAAGACCTGATCACATACATCAATCAGATCATCGCCCAGTACAAAGACCAGACGACCGTCCTCTTTGAGAAGAAGCCGACAAAGAACGACGTGCATCCAACAATGAAGCCGGTAAACCTGGTCGGAAGACTGATGCGGAACTCCAGCAAGCCAGGATGGAACGTCCTCGATTTATTCGGAGGCAGCGGATCCACACTCATGGCAGCAGAGCAGATCGGCCGCCGGGCGTTTCTGATGGAGCTTGATGAGAAGTTCTGCGACGTAATCGTCCACCGATGGGAAGAATTCACAGGAAAGAAGGCTGTAAGAGCCGGGAAGTTGGAGGTGAGCCTATGATGAACCAATACGAAATCATGGCCGAAATTTTGCGGGGGGGGGTACGCTCAGATGAGTGATGGAGAAGTAAAAGGCAGCTTTTATCGGACAGAGATCATCGCGCAGCTTTTCGGAGTGACCGTCCGCCGCGTGCAGCAGCTCACCCAGGAAGGCATCATATCCACCACCAAGATCCTGGAAGATGGAAAGAGCGTCCGAAGATACGACCTCGTGCCTACGATCCAGGCATACGTCAAATACCTATCAGACAAGGCCTACGGAAAGCAGCACCGTACCGATAAGGAGATCGAACTTAGGGAACAGAAGATGCAGGCCGACATCGCCCTGAAGGAGAGCCAAGGAGAACTGCATAGATTGAAGACCGAGATAGCAGCCGGTCAGTACATCAGCGTAGAAGAAGTAAAACTCGACTACGCTAAATTTTTTGTTGTATTTAAAAAATTCGCTATGAGCATACCGGCCAGGGTAACCGGGATGCTTTCAGGACAGATGGAACCGTCTGAACTGAGGCGATGCGAAAAGGAGATAGCCGCGGAAGTAAACAGACTGCTCGGAGCGTTTGTCATTGCCGGAATAGTGGGACCAGAGGATGTGAAGAAAGATGGCACCCTTAAAGAAGAAAAGAATACAGATTCGTAAATTTCCAGTCACACAATACCAGGCAGACGCACTCAAGCAGCTCTGCCCGCCTGAGAACATAACCGTTTCAGAGTGGGCAGAAAACTACAGAGTCCTAGACTCCAAGACATCCGCTCTCCCAGGACCATGGCGAAATGACAAGACGCCGTACCTGAAGGAGATCATGGATGAGCTCATCAATTACGACACGGAAAGAATTATCTTTGTAAAACCGACACAGGTCGGAGGAACCGAAGCCCTTCAGAACATGCTCGGATACGTTATCCAGCAGGATCCATCCCCGACCATGATCGTCTACCCAACAGACATCCTGGCCAAGAGTATCAGCGAGAACCGACTGGAACCAATGATCATGGCAACCAGGACGCTGAAATCGCTTTACAACAAAAACGAATCATCGCAGCTGGAGCTGCAATTTGATGGAATGTACCTGTCGCTGGCCGGATCCAACTCGCCATCGTCCCTGGCATCGAAGGCGATCAAGTACCTGTTCTTGGATGAGGTGGACAAATACCCAGGATCATCCAAGAAAGAGTCGGATCCAATCTCACTGGCGATGGAGAGAACCAAGACCTTCCGAAACAGGAAGATCTACATGACGTCAACACCAACTCTGGCCACCGGCCATATTTGGAAAGCACTCATGGATGCGGATATCGAAAAGCATTACTTCATACCGTGCCCGCACTGCGGATCCATGATAGAGCTCACGTTTCAGAATTTGAAGTTCCCGTCCGGGGACGACCTGAGCAACCAGGACAGAGCCGACATGGCGGTCTACCGGTGCCAGGAATGCGGTGGAGACATCACAGATCAGGACAAGGAACAGATGCTCCGGTACGGAGAATGGAAGACCGTGCGCGAGAATTCAAAGTACAACCGCAAGGTAGGATTTTGGATCAACACACTTTATAGCCCGTTCGTCCGTTTTTCAGAAATTGTGAAAGAATTCCTGGATAGCAAGGACGATCCGGACAAGCTGCAGAACTTCACGAACTCATGGCTCGCAGAACCATGGGAAGACACCAAGCTGAAGACATCGGCTGACACCGTACTGGAACGCCAGACAGAGCGGCCGGAATTCACAGCACCAAGCTGGACGAAGTTCCTGACTGCAGGAGTGGACGTTCAGGAGACGTCACTCTACTGGACCATCCGGGCATGGGGCAGCTACATCACGAGCCAAAACATCGCACACGGCCAGGCGTTATCCTTCCAGGACATCGAGCAGATCATGAATACGCCGTACTTTACAGAAGACGGAGACCAACTGATCGTGGCATTGTGCCTGATTGACTCCGGATACGACGCAGACAGCACGTATGACTTCTGCGCCCTGAATTCAGAATGGGCGCTGCCGGTCAAGGGTTCCAATAACCCGATGCTGTCACACTTCAAGCTATCGAAGATCAACAAGCAAGGAAGCCAGGCATACGGAATGAACCTGGTGCTGGTTGATGGCGACAAGTACAAGGACATGATCGCCGGTCGAATGAAGAAGCCGAACGGCCGCGGAAGCTGGATGGTCTTTGAAGGATGCGACAGAGAATACGCCGAGCAGGTAACTGCAGAGCACAAGGTCAATGTCAAATCCGGCAATCGAACCGTTCAGAGATGGGTACCAAAGCGCAGCCATATCGACAACCACTACCTGGATGCAGAGGTATATGCGCTGGCAGCAGCTGATATCTCCGGAGTCAGAACGCTACACCTGCAGGACGAAGCTGAGGCCAAAGCCAAGGCGGAGCGTCCGGAGGAAGCATACGCTCCAGAGGAAACATGGATCAAGCAAAACGAGAACTGGATATAGGAGGAACGACATGAGTGAAGAAAGCAAAGAGCTCGACGGTAACGTCAGCACCGTCGAGCTGCTCGGAGAAGTCAAAACAGCAATCCGAAAAATTCTGATCGGCGGCCAGTCTTATCAGATCGGTAGCCGTAAGCTGACAAGAGCCGACCTCTACCAGCTCAGGAAGCTGAAAGAGGAACTGGAGGCAGAGATAGCCGCAGAGGGCGACACCAGTCTCCTGGACAACACATACGTCGCCTTTTTTGATGGGAGGTGATGGACCAAATGAGCTGGCTAGATAACGTCGTCGCATGGATCAGCCCGGAAGCGGGAGCAAAGCGTGTGGCATGGCGTGCAACGTACAACGAACTGCGTAACTATGACGCAGGCAACAACTCCAGACTGAATGCAGGATGGAGAGCGGCAAACTACTCCGCAGAAATGACGGACAGAACGTCCAGAGACACCATCAGAGCCAGAGCGCGAGACTTGGAAAGAAACTCCGACATCGCGAATTCAGTAATATCGGCATATAAGCGAAACGTCATCGGCGCAGGATATAACCTGCAGGCCAAGACGAAGAAAACAAAGCTGAATGCAGATATCGAGAAGCTCTGGAAAAAATGGTGCAAAGCAAGGAACTGCGACGTGACCGGAACGCAGACCTTGAACCAGATACTCCGAATGGCAGTGACCAGGAAGAAGGTGGATGGAGGAATTCTATTCGTGAAGGTTTACACCAACGACGGAATGATCCCGTTCAAACTTCAGATGATCGAGGTTGATGAGCTCGACACTCTCCAGGTTGGAGAGACAGCCGGAGGAAACCGAATCGTCGGAGGTATTGAGTACAACAAGTACAACAAACCGGTCGCATATTGGATCAGGCAGTACGGCATCGATGGATTCTCCCTGGAACAGCCAAGAAGAATCGATGCAAACGATGTGATTTTTTATTACACGAAACGCCGCCCTTCTCAGATCAGAGAAATGTCCGATATGAGCCAGACAGCAACCAGAATCCGTGATACGAATGAATTCATGACTGCGGTATCCGTCAAGGAACGAATCGCAGCCTGCCTGTCTGTTTTCATAAAGAAGCAGCTGCCGACAGTCGGCATCGGAAGAAATGCAGCGACGGAAAACGTCGGAAAGCATGAGTACGATGGAAAGACGCTGACACCTGGAATGATCAAAGAGCTCAATGCCGGAGATGAAGTCCAGGTCGTAAATCCGACCGGCCAGGGAAGCGATGCTACATCCTTCACGAAGCTGCAGCAGCGTATGATCGGAGCCGGTCAGGGACTCTCATATGAGGCGACATCCCGCGACATGAGCGAGACCAACTACGCATCCGCAAGACAGGGAGCCATCGAGGATGAGATGACCTACCAGGAAGAGGAAGAAGCAATTCTGGCCATTCTCGATGAGATCTATGAGACATTCGTAATCAGCTGTTATCTGACAGGACTGATCAAGGTAAACGGAGACTTCTGGACAAAGAAGGATGACTACCTGGAGCACGGATGGATCAAGAGCCCTAAGAAGTGGATCGATCCACTGAAGGAATCCAGCGCAAACAAGACCGCGCTGAATACTGGCCAGAAGACGTACAAAGAGATCGCTGCCGAGAACGGCCGCGACTGGAAGCAGCAGATCGATGACAACCTGGAAGTAATCGAGTATGCGAAAAAGAAAGGCTATGACTTAGGAGGTGTGATATTCGATGGCAAACTCGGATCAGAAAAAGAAGAACAGAAGCCAGAGCCGCCAAAACCGGATGATCAAACCGGAGACGGCCAGGAGGAAGGAACCAACGATGATGACAAGGGCACACAGTCCGGAGACGGAAAAGAAGGCCAGTCAGCATCAGACGAAGGACAGGAATAGAGGCCTGAGAGAACTGAGAGGTTCAATCAGAGCACTCGAAGGAGATGGCAACGAGCGAACATTCGAGCTGAGCTTCTCATCTGAAGAACCATATACAAGATGGTTCGGACAGGAGATCCTCGACCATTCAGAAGGCTGCGTCGATCTGACCAGACTGAATGAGATCGGATGCGTGCTTTTCAACCATGACCGCGACGAAGTGATCGGCAAGATCACCAAAGCGTGGATAGATAACGGACGCGGAATGGCTACAATCGAATTTGATTCAGACGAAGCGTCCGAAGTGATCTACCAGAAAGTAAAAGGCGGAACCCTCAAAGGCGTATCCGTAGGATACCTGGTAGGCGACTGGGAGGAAGTAATGCCAAACAAGACCTCGACGGATGGCAGATTCATGGGACCATGCTCGATCGCTAAGAAGTGGGCGCCTTACGAGATAAGCATCGTTAGTGTCCCAGCAGATCCAACCGTAGGTGTGGGAAGGGAAATGGAGGAAAAATCCGAACCCGGAACACAGGACATCCCACTCGACATCTATGAGCGGCAACTTCAAATAAACAAAAACCGAATGGAGGTAAAAGAAAATGACGATTGAACAGATGATCGCACGTCAGCAGGAATTATTAAACACTGCCAGATCCGCAGGTCGCAACATGACACGCGAGGAAGCCGCAGAATTTGACTCCCTGCAGAGAAGCATCGACGCAGCTAGAGCAGCTGGTGCTGGCATCGCCCATGGCGGCCAGAGTTCCACTCCTGCTGCACCAGCAAACAACACACCGGAAGGCCAGAGACAGCAGACACCTGCTGCGGGCGAAGGTGGAAACGGTGGACAGGATCCACAGAACGCACAGAGAGCCATCGAGGCAGAAAGACAGAGAATCCGCAGCATTGAGGACCTCTGTACAGAGTTCGGTCTTGAGGCCAGATCTTACATCGACAACGGATCTACCGAGGAACAGGTAAGAGCCGCAGTCCTTGAGCACTTGAGAAGCCAGCACTCACCAGTAGCGACCGGCATCCAGGTAACAGATACACAGGAGGATAAGTTCAGACGTGCCGCTGCTGATTCCCTCCTCATGAGAAGCGGCATGACATTAGAGCGTCCAGAAGATGGCGCCAGAAGCCTCATGGGAATGTCAATCAGAGACCTCGCCATCGAGTGTCTGCAGAGAGACGGATCCAGCGAGAGCAATCTGAACCGTAGAAGCTCTGATGAGCTTTACACAATGATGGCCAGAGGTTTCTACAATCCAGAGGCATCCTTCCCAGCAATCCTCGATCAGACAATCGAGAAGGCATACAAGGAAGGATACCGCAAGGTAGCCGTGACCTTTGATAAGTTCACAAAGAAGGGATCCCTGAAGGACTTCAAGAAGCATGACAACTACTACGTAGCTGGACCAGTCGGCGAGTTCTACGAGGTACCGGAGAACGGAGAGCTCAAGCATGACATCTTCAAAGATGACAAGCTCCCTCAGAGACAGCTGAAGACTTACGGCCGCCAGTTCACTCTTTCCAGAAAGGCATTCATCGATGACGACATCGGTCTCGTGACAAGCCTCCCGGCGAGATATGCAGCCGCAGCCAGAAAGACCATCAACAAGCAGGTATACCAGATCCTGATCAACAACTCCAATATTTACGACGGAGCTGCACTCTTTGGCAAGGAGCACAAGAACCTCCTCGCATCCGGTACCGGAGTAACACAGGAAGCAATGCAGACCATGATCATGGCACTGGCAAACCAGAAGGATCAGTTCGGAGAGAGCATCATCATCAATCCGGCAACCATCGTCGTACCTTCAGGAATGAAGTTCGACATGTACACGCTCTTCTTCAGTCCGACAATTAACACAAGCGACAACACCCAGGCAGTGAACCCACTCTACCAGTACAGAGACAGCATCGAGGTAGTCGAGGATCCGACAATCAACGCATTGTGCGGCGGCCTTGGAAACGTGATGCCATGGTTCCTGATTGGCGATCCTGGAGACACAGACTTCATCGAGGTCGACTACCTTAACGGTCAGGAGATCCCGAACATCAGAAGAATGGAAGCTCCTGGACAGCTTGGATTTATCTGGGATATTTACCTCGACTGGGGTATCTCCGTAATGGACTACCGTGGAGCCGTAAAGAACCCAGGAATCAAGGTCGACACGAAGCTGAAGCTCGTCTAAGAGGAAGGAGGAATAAATCATGGCAACAGCAACATTCTGGCAGAGAGGCGAGACTATCGATCGCATCAATGACACAGCAAAAACCATCCCGGCCAATACCATCCAGGCTATCGGTAAGAGAATCGGAGTCGTAGCGATGGAAGCAGCACCGGGACAGAAATACAGCGTCAATGTGGTAGGCGTTTACAGCTTCCCAAAGAAGGCAAGCGAGGCAATCACTGCAGGCGCCGATGTTTACTGGGACAACACAAACGGAGTGATCACCGCAACAGCCGAGTCCAACATCCTCGCAGGCTACGCTATCGCAGACGCAGCCGCAGCGGACGCGGTCGTATCAATTAAGATCAACGCCTAAATGAAGCTCGTGGCAGTTTATCCGATCTTATACGGAGCACGTCAGTATGAGGTCGGAGATGAGCTTCCTGATTCAGAGATGAAGCAGACCTGGCTGGATGCCGGAACCGCCACCCTGGTAGAGGATGAGCCAGAGGCACCGGCTCCAAGAGCGCAGATGCTGACAGCTCAGCCAGGACAGATCGGAATCAGCAATAGTGGCAATGAAGATGACCTCGCTGGAAGAATCCCAAAGAGCATCGAAAGAGCCACTGATCCGGTAAAGAAACCAACCCGGAGCCGAAAAAAATGAGTTTCAAAGACGTAATCGCGTCGGACGTGCACGACACATTCATGAACGCGGATGAGTTCTCGGACATGCATGATCTCAATGGAAAGATGATGCCGGTTCAGGTAGACTCCAACGAACAGATCGAGCGTGAAAAGAGATTCAACCAGCACATGGATGGAATTTATAAAAACCAAAAACTGATCTACGTAGCAGCCACCGACTATGGTCCAATGCCGAAGCAGGGATCCCTGATTCAATTCGACAAGAGGCCATACAAGGTGGCTGATGCTATTTCAGAGGACGGTATCTATTCAATCACACTGGAGGCGAACAGAGCATGATCGAATACCAGGTAGACGAACAGATGCTGGAGGAAGTGCAGGCGAAGCTCGGAGAAATGAGCCGAAAAGCACCAACGGTAATATCGCGGGCCCTGAATAAAGTAGCAGTCACAGCGAGAGTAGATCTCGCAAATAAAGCGCAGGCGACCTACACGGTAAAATCCGGAGGCTTTAAGAAGGACATGACGATCCGGAAAGCGTCCGCGGGAAGACTGGAAGCGGTGATCCATTCACAAGGCAAGCCGCTCTCAATCACTAAGTTTCACACGACTGCACCGAAGAAAACCGGAGCGAAAGCAAACATCATCAAAGGCGGCGGCCTGAAGCAGCTTATATATGGCAATATTAAAGCCTTCAAAGGACCAAACGGCCAGATCTATCAAAGACGAAGCACCGCCAGGCTGCCAATTAAGAAGCTGAGCTCCAACTCAATCCCGAAGATGATCGGCAACGAGGAAAAGGTATACGGAGTCGTGAAACCATCCATCGACCGGAACCTGCAGCATTACGTGGAGCAGCAAATAGAATTACTCACAAAGTAGGAGGAAGACAATGACACCATGGGACCTTCAGAAATCGCTAATCGCTGAAATCGAGGAACTCCTGGCGCAGATGCAGCTGAAAAATGCTGCAGGAGAGGACGTGTTCGGAGTAAAAGGCTACGAACAGAGACTGCCGGAGATTACAGACGATGAGGAAGACCAGTCGCAGTTCTTCCCTTACTTCATCGTGAGAATCGAAGAAGGCAACACACCGACGGACGATGAGCCATGGCTCGTCGGAACCACGGTATTATTCGGAATTTGTGACTACGACAAAGAAACGAACGGACACAGAACCATCCTGGAGATGATCACAAAGATTACAAACCGGTTCCTGGAAAGACCGCTCCTGGATAGCAAATTCAGAGCAAACCAGAACGTGAGCTTTGCACTTCAGGATGAGGACACGTATCCGTTTTACTTCGGAGCCATAGATATCAAATTCTACGTACCAAAAATAGGAAGGAGCGATGACTGGTCATGAGCGAATCAGTAAAGGCGCCGGAGACAAAAGCACCGGCAAAAAAGACACAGGCAGTGACGGAGGCAAAGACTGAAGCAGTCCTCTACGTAGGACCAACAATCAGTGGAATCGCCATCACCGGCACAGTCTACACGACAATCCCGGAGGCAGCAAAAGCAGCCAAAGCGGATGCACCAATGATCCTGAACCTTTTCATTCCAATCAGAGAATACGGCGAGGCCGAGAGAATGATCAGAGAAAAGAGAGGATACGTATACAGCGCTTACGCAGAAGCGCAGAAATTCAAACTTGAAAGAGGAGGTAAGAACTAATGAGCATCAGACATGGAGTTTATATCCAGGAAGAAGCTACAGCCGTTCAGGTACCAAAGACCGGCAACAGCTCCGTCCAGGTAGTCGTCGGAACAGCTCCGGTCAATATGGCCGAGAATCCAAGCGAAGCCGTGAACGTTCCAATTCTTGCGAATTCAGGAACTGAAGCCATGGCAGCACTCGGATATTCCGTAGACTTTAAGAATTTCACGCTTTGCCAGACGATGTTCGCAACATCAAACCTGTTCCAGGTTAGTCCGGTCGTTTACATCAACGTCCTGGATCCGGCAAAGCACAACAAGGAACTCGCAGAGGCAGAGTACCAGGTAAACCAGAAGCAGGCAGTGATCGAGAAAGAAGGCATCATCCTCGAAGGGCTCACCGTCAAGAATTCAACTGGCGATACAGAGCTCAAGGCCGGTGAGGATTACAGTGCTGCATTTGACAGCACAACTGGATTCCTCACAATCACAATGCTCGCAGGCGGAAAAGGCGCAGCAGCAACAGCCATCAAGGTAAGCGGAAAAGTCATCGATCCGTCCAAGGTTACGAAAGAGGACGTCATCGGAGCCGTGGATCCATCCACAGGAGCTGAGACAGGAGCGCAGGTCATTAGACAGGTATGCCCAAGACTCGGCATCGTTCCGGGACTCATTCTCGCACCAGGATGGTCGCAGATTCCGGAGGTCGGTCTTGCACTTGCAGCCAAGGCGGCCAAGATCAATGGCGTATACAGCGCAATGGCACTTCTTGACCTTGATACAGCCAAGGCAAAGAAATACACAGACACCAAGAGCGTGAAAGAGGAATCCGGATACACAAGCCCATTCTGCTATCCGCTCTGGCCATGCGACAGAGTCGGCGAGTACATTCTCGCAAAATCTGCAGTGGCAGGAGCCATGATCCAGTACATGGCATCAGATAACGAGGACGTACCAAACCAGTCACCGTCCAACCATTTACTCGGAGTCGGAGGCCAGTGCCTCGAAGATGGAACGGAAGTATATCTCGACCAGGACCAGGCAAACACGGTCAACGGCTACGGCGTAACCACAGCGATCAACCAGAACGGCTATCGCTTATGGGGTAACTACACCGGAGCGTATCCAGCGAGCTCAGACGCGAAAGACATCTGGTTCGCAGTTCGCCGCATGTTCAGCTGGCAGGGAAATAACTTCATTCAGACATACTTCGATGAAGTCGACGATCCGATGAACAACGTCCTGGTTCAGAGCGTAGTAGACAGCGAGAACATCCGCTGCAGCGCATACGCACCTAAATACTGGGCCGGAGCTTCCATCGAATACAAGTCAGATGACAATCCAAAGACCGCCATCCTGGCCGGAACGATGAAGTTCAGACAGCACATTGCACCGTACACACCAGCGCAGGAAATCGTGGACATCATCGACTACGACACAGACACACTGGCAGCAGCAGTAGGAGGTAACTAATTATGGCAAGCATTATTCCTGAAGTATTAAACCACTTCAACATTTATAACGGCGCCAATGCCCTCGTCGGAGTATCCGGCGAGGTGGAGCTTCCGGAGCTTGAAGCCATCACGGATACCGTGGAAGGCACCGGAGTGCTCGGCGAGATCGAGGATCCGGTAACTGGACAGTTCTCCAGCGCCACAATCAAGATCCCATTCGCAGTTTTATACAGCGATATGTTCTCCATCGTAACCACCACAGAGCCGCCGCTCCTGACACTCAGAGGATCTATGCAGTGCACGGATCCAAAGACCGGAGCAACCGGATACTACCCGATCAGAGTCGTGGTACGAGGCAAGGCCAAGACAACCACACTCGGCAAGGTAGCCAAAGGAAAGAAGATGGAATCAGAGGTCGAGCTTGAGATTTTATACATCAAAGTAGAGATCAACAACGCCGTCGTTTTGGAGCTCGACAAACTGAACTTCGTATTCGTATTAAACGGAAAAGACATGCTGGCGCAGATCAGAAGCCAGTGCTAGATAACAGGAGGAACGCAAAATGAGTGAAAAAGTCACAGAAATCAACAAGCCAGAAGACAACGAGATGAAGCTCAAGCTCAGTAGAGAGTATGACTTCGAAGGACAGAAGATCTGCGAGATCGACCTCAGCGGGCTCGACAATTTGACTGCTGCAGATATGATCCAGGCCAACAAGGTCCTCACAAACAACGGAACCGTGTCGGTTCTTCCAGAGACAACCCTGGAATACGACCTCATCATCGCAGCCGGAGCTTTGAAAATTATCACAAAAATAGCAGTTACGATTATCAATCGAGTTCTTTAAGCAGCTGAAGCCAAAGGACGCCCTGGCGCTCAAGAACAGAGTGACATCTTTTTTATTCGGCGAGGAATAAATCCTGCGGACTTCTCAGAGTTGCGGAAATGCTGTCTAACCCTGTCGCTGAACCTCAGCACAGGGTTAGATTATTTTTTGCAAATGAACATCTTTGACCTTATTGATTTATGCGCCGATTTGAAGGAGGTGACACCTAAGAAATGAGCGAATTCGAAGTAGCGATTAAGATCGCCGGAAAATTAGATAAATCGCTGCAGACGTCAGTCAGCAGCGCACAGAAGATGCTCGGCAGCCTTGGAAAAGGCGGCCTGTCTTCCGCATTAACCGGTATCGGAAATGTAATGGAAAGTACCGGAAAAGCGCTCACCACAGGAGTCACGATGCCGGTAATCGCGCTCGGTGCCACATCCGTGAAGGAGTTCGGATCCGTAGATAAGTCCATGAAGCTCGTCCAGGCAACCATGGGATCAACAGACGCCCAGGCCAAACAGCTCGAATCAACAATGAAAAAAGCAGCGGCAAATTCCGTATTCGGAATGCAGGACGCAGCAGACGCAACGCTGAACTTCGCACGCCAGGGTTTCAATGCAAAGCAGGCAGGAGACATGCTGACGCCCGCGCTGAACCTGGCAGCAGGAACGGCGACGGATTTATCAGTAGTAACCGGCGGCCTCGGAAACGCCCTGAAGATGTTCGGCAAGGACTCAAACTACGCAGCGACAGCAGCAGATATCCTATCGACAGCCCAGGCGCAGGCCAACACGACTGTCACGGATTTATTCGACGCCATGGCAACAGCAGGACCGATCTGCAGCTCAGTCGGATGGTCAATGTCCGATCTGGCCGCAATTACTGATATCTTCGGCGATGCCGGAAGAGGCTTTGAGCGGATCAATATCGCTACGCCCAGAAGCGTGGTGGAGGACTGCATG
>ERZ779840.2561-NODE-2561-length-15509-cov-4.978258_pt1 | contig 15509 bp, 8 predicted proteins | sample MGYA00511561_ERZ779840 | MGnify/ENA primary metagenome ERZ779840 (study PRJEB29588, sample SAMEA2162036) | human gut metagenome | biome: human gut; feature: human-associated habitat; material: faeces | place: Denmark | collected 2008/2010 ...
TGAACGCAGGAGAGGTAGTGCTCAGTGGGGACGGCTCAACGCCGCCATAATAATCACGAACCACATCTGCCTTGGCTTGTTTAACGCTATAGCCCCGTCGGGACATCCAGGAACTCATACCTCCAAAAGTGGTATGCTGCTCGCGGCAAACATCCGCTAAAGAACAATTGTAGTCTGTTTTTAAGACTTCTTGGAAACGTTTCCAAGTTCTTCTAAATCTATTTTCTAAATCCATAATGCTTCATTTTTATACCTCGCAAAGATATGAGAGCTAAAAACGGACAGCAATATAGAATCGCGGAGACGCTTACAGCCTGCTTTGAAGTGACAAAGGATGAAGAATGTCCCTTTATCGTAAGTGCGGACGGCATGGATACCCATGTGCTGGGTACTAAATTCAATGTACGTTCATACACAACAGAAGACCGCCACGTGACATTGGTGCAGGGAAAAGTGCAAGTGACCAACACGAACAGCCTTTCATCCGTAGTGCTTCAACCCGGACAGGACTTGACTTATACGGAAACCGGAGAAGAGAAAATATCGCGTGTCAACATAGCTACCTATACGGCATGGACAGAAGGAATGTTCTATTTTGAAGATTCGTCACTGGAAGAAATTATGAGTTCTCTGGGCAGATGGTACAACGTGAACGTTGACTTTGAACGGGTGGAACTATACAATATCCGCCTGAACTTTTGGGCGAACCGCAACGCTCATTTGGACGAGGCAGTAGAACTGCTGAATAAACTGGAAAAAGTACGTGTAGAATATCAGGACGGGACTATTACGATTAAACATATATAACTTTACAAATACAACTCTTATGAAAAAGCAACAAATTACATTGTCTCGCAAAAAGGCAATGAGAAAGGTCGTATGGATGAAAGCCGCCTTCTTATTGCTGATGTTTGTAATTGCCCTGCATGGACGGGCACAAAATACGGACAGCAAATTGATTTCTTTGGAACTAAAGGAAGCGCCATTGGGAGAGGCTTTGAAGCAGTTTAGCAATGTGTCCGGTTATAAGGTGAATTTTCCTAGTGAAGATGTCGGAGCGTACCGGGTAAGCGTAAGCATACATCAGTTGGCACCTTTGGCGGCACTCCAGAAAATACTGGAAGGGAAACCTTTTGAATATGAGGTGAAACAACATTTTATCACTGTCCGTAAAGTGAAGCCTGCATTGACTACTCGTAAAGTCAGGAACATCGAAGGGCGGGTAGTGGATGAAAAAGGGGATCCGCTGCCGGGTGCGAATATCCGGGGAATCGACAGCCCGTTTGGAGCTATTTCCGATATCAAAGGAAATTTCACTTGTAAAGTGATGGAGGAAACCCACACATTGGAAGTCTCTTTTGTCGGTATGCAAACTGAAAAGGTATCTATTAAAGGGCGTACTCATGTCAATGTGGTTATGCATGAAGATAAACAGCAATTGGGAGATGTTGTAGTGACGGGTTATCAGCGTATCAGCCGTGAACGCTCTACTGCCTCTTTCGGCTTTATAGATTCTGAACAACTGACAAGACAGATGCACAGTGACCTGGCGTCATCCTTGGAAGGGCAAATAGCCGGTTTGCGTATGAATATTAATCCGAATAACGGTGATATGAGCCCTATCCTTCGTGGTGTAGGTACGTTCTCGCCTAATGTTGGAACAATGCCGTTGATTGTTGTGGATGATATGCCGACCGACCTGACCTTGAGTGAGATAAATCCTTATAATGTAGAGAGTATTACTGTCTTGAAAGATGCCGCAGCAGCCAGTATTTATGGTGCTTTGGCTGCAAACGGCATTATTGTGGTAGTTACCAAACAGGCCAAAGAAGAGGGTGCGCATGTGAATATCAATGCTGATTGGTTCATCACCAGCAAACCGAATTTCAACAGTTTGAACCTGGCTTCTACAAGCGACATTATTGATTATCAAACAGCTGTGTTTGATGCGAATGTAGCCGAATCAGGCAGTGCATCCGGTTTTTTGTCCAGCTATAAGGCAGGCTACTATAATCCGTTGTTCCAACTTTATCTGGCTCGGGAGAATGGTACACTAAGTAATAGTGAAGTCGAAGCCACATTAAATCAGTGGCGTAATAATGACTATTATAAAGAATATCGTGACAATGCCTGGCGCACGGCTGTAACTCAGCGTTATAATGTGTCCGTATCGCAGAAAGTCGGAAAAAACAATCACTTCCTTTCGTTCAATTATGAAAATGACAAGGGGCGTACGATAAATGATAAAAGGAATAAATTCTCCTTGTATTATAAGTCGAACTATGCCATAACTAGTTGGCTGAATGTGAATGCCGGGGTGGACGCCCGTCTGGGAAGTAGCGATACACCGAATACCCTGTTTACCAGTTACACTATGCAACAACGTTATGAAAGAATAATGGATGCCGATGGTAACCGTTATAATTCTCCTTATGTGAATGTAAGCGGATATTCGGGTGGGGCTTACAATGGCAGTGTCGTGAGCAAGGCGGAAGGTGTTTCACCTTATAAAACATTTGGTTTCAATGTGCTTGACGCATTGGGTGAAGGCGGTACCAAATCACGCAATGTCAGCATCCGCCCGTTTGTCAGCTTGCAGGCACGATTCCTGAAGATGTTTAAATATAACTTCATGTATCAGTATGAATGGAATCATAGCAAGAGTGAAGTGTTTGATGCGGAGGACTCCTATTTGATGCGTATGACGTACAACTCTATGATTGATACGAATGGAAATTCGGCAATGCCGAGAGGCGGACGGTTCTTTCAAAATGAGTTGAGCAGTAACCGTTATACTGTACGTAACCAGATAGACTTTGACAAAAGTTGGAAGAATCATACAGTGACTGTCATTGCCGGACTTGAATTCAGGGAAAATAAGATTCCGAAACCTACCCGGCAATTAATGTATGGATACGATCCTCAGACACTGACTTCTGACATTATAGATTGGCAGGCATACCGTGACGGTGTAGGAACCAGTGCACTTTCCGGCAATACGATTACTTTGAGTGGCCTGTCGCCTACGTTGCAAGAATCACGCCATCGTTATGCATCTTTTTATGCCAATGCAAGCTATTCTTATCTGTCCCGTTATAATGTATCCGGAAGTATCCGCTGGGATCAGGCGGACTTGTTCGGACTTGATATCCGTAACCAGCGTCATCCCTTGTGGTCTGTCGGTGCGTCCTGGATTATGTCGGAAGAGCCATTTATGAAAGATATTGTTTGGCTCGACTTCCTGAAAGCACGTATGACCTATGGTATCAACGGTAATGTGGATCAGAGTTCGACTACCTATTTTGTAGTAAAGCAGAAGACCCAGAGCAATCCGATCAAGACGACATACCTGACTTATGATGATGATGATCTTCCGAACCCGAAACTCCGTTGGGAGAAAACAGCCACTTATAATGTGGGACTGGATTTCCGTCTTTTCAATAATTTAGTCAATGGTAGCTTGGAGTATTACAACCGCCACTCATCTGATTTGCTTGTACGCCGCTACATGGATCCTACATTGGGAGCTAAATCACGTGTAGTGAACAACGGTGAGATGCGTAACCGGGGTATCGAATTTTCTCTTACTGCCAATCTCATCAGGAAGAAGGACTGGAACTTTGCCGTTGATTTCAACTTTGCCCATAACAAGAACAAGATGTTAAAGGTGGATCATAGTGATTCGGACACTTCGACAAGTTTCATTATGAGCCCGCAGAACTACTTTATGGAAGGAACCAGTTATAATACGCTTTGGGCTTACCGTATCGACCGCATTGAAAATGGATATCCGGTAGCGGTGGACAAAGATGGGAATGACCTGGTGACGTTCAACGAGGATGGTACGGTTGCCAATATTACTACCGGATCGTCACTGAAAGGTACTGAGAATCTTGTAAATCTTGGCTCGCTGACTCCGAAATTTAATGGAGCAGTGTCCTTGAGACTTAGCTACAAGGGAATTGCCTTGAATGCTTTCTTTGTGTATGCAGGCGGTAACAAACTGCGTAATAGTGTGGTAAGTATGAGTGACCAGGTGGGAAGCCAGACGTTGAAAGACATAACCAACCGTTGGAGTGCGGATGCGCCGGATGCAAATGTACGTATGTATATTGACATGCCCACAAAGGTTAAAACTTACGCAAGTACTTTCCAGGATTGGTGGCAATATGGTGATATCAATGTGAAAGATGCTGGTTATGTGAAATTGCGTAGCTTGAGTTTGGGGTATAGTTTGCCGTCTGGTATCTGCCGTCAAATCCGGCTTAATTCATTGAATTTGAAGTTGCAAGTGAACAACCTGTTTACCTGGTGTAAGGCAGGAAGCGACATTGACCCGGAAAGCTACGGATTGAACAGCGGCACACGCGGCATGGCTTCACCCAAGACTTATTCTATCGGATTATCAACAAGTTTCTAATTATTAAAAAGAATATAGGATATGCGTAAATTACTTTATATATTGCCGGTTCTGCTTATCTTGGGATTTGCGGCTTGCGAGAATTACGTGGATATTACCCCTACAGGAAAGAAGACTGTGGACTCTACCGAGACTTATTATGAATTGGTGGCTTTGCCGAACCGGAGTTATTATCCGTCGTCTTTTGCTTTGTTGAGTGATAATGTCTGGTCAAAAGAATCGAATATTATCGGCAAGGAATATCTTTCCTCTGATGGAATCAATATGACTTTTAATGAGGATGCCGATCGTAAAGAATTAAGTGATAATAATCTGTATGCAAACTGTTATCAATACATCTTACGCTCTAACATCGTGATTTCATTGGTAGATCATAGTACAGGTGACAAGGATGTGAAGGAGCTGGCTAAAGCGGAAGCAAAAATCATGCGTGCGTGGGATCATTTTATTCTGGTGAATACATTCGCTAAAGCCTACAATCCGGAGACAGCAGCCACTGACGGTGGTATTGCTATTGTCAGCGAATATGACTTGGAAGCGACTCCTACCAAAGCTACTGTTGCCCAAGTCTATGACTTTATCATCAAGGATATCGAGGATGCGTTACCTTATCTGCAGGAAGAACCGGTGAATGTATATCATCCTTCGAAAGCATTCGGCTATGCATTGGCGGCACGCGTTTACTTGTTCCACCGTGACTGGAAAAAGGCTAAGGATGCGGCGGAGGAATCTTTGAAACGGAACAATGCCTTGATAGATTATATAGCTTTGGATGCCGTAGGGGGGCCGACTAAGGTTTCAACTTATGCCAAAGGTGGCAATCCGGAAGTGTTGAATTATGCTTATATGGGTAGCACTTCGGACAATCCTGCTTATACCTATGGCATGATTAGTCCGGAATTGGTACAGCTTTTCGGAGATAATGACGAGCGTTTGAACCTGTTCTTCAAAACGACCGGTAATCTTGAGTATTATTTTGACGAGGGTTCTGGAGCTGCTTTATGGAACACTGCCCTTACCTATTCTAAGTTTCAATACATGGCTGTAGGTATGCGTACAGCCGAAGTTTATTTGATTTTGGCAGAGGCGATGGCACGTTTAAACGATTTGTCCGGATCCGTTGAAGTGTTGAATCAATTACGTGAAAAACGAATCAAAGGAAGTGAAGCTGTGCTTCCGGAACCGGCTACACAGCGTGAGATGATGCAGGAAATCATTAACGAGCGTCGTAAAGAGTTGCTCTTCGGATTCAGCCGTTTCTGGGATTTGAAACGGTTCAATACGGAAGCCGACTATGCAAAGACGATTACCCGTACTTTTCCGCTGGTAACTACGACCGTAGAACAGAAAATATATACATTGAAACCGGATTCACGTTTGTACATCATCCCGTTCCCAGTAGCTGCCCGTGAGAAGAATCCCAATTTGACACTAAATACTAACGAATAAAATAGATAGAAAAGCGATGCGAAAAATTTTAATGATGGCGACATACATACTCTTTACACTACAATGTGTTGGAGTGTATGCCGGTGGTAAACTTCCGCTGGAGTATGGAAACAAAAATCTGGTAGTTCATGAAGATACGGTCAAAAAAGACACTGTCAAGAAGGCTACCGCTTACGAGAAACTGTTGAAAGATGGAGGAAGTGAATGTGAGGGTATGTTCACGATCCGTCACATCAAAGATGACTGGTATTTTGAAGTACCGGATTCTTTATTGGGACGATTGTTATTGGTTGTTACCCGCTTTAAAGCTGTTCCGCAAGGATTTAAAATGCTTAGTGGAGAAGAAGTGAATCGAAGTGTGGTTTATTGGGAACAACATAACGATAAAACTCTCTTTTTGCGTGAATATGTGCAGTCGCAGTTTGCCCGCCCGGGTGATAAGATAGCAGAGGCGTTGAAGCAGTCTACTGTAGATCCGGTTATCGGTAAGTTTGATGTTATCGGTAGAAATCCGGAGACCCGGGCACAGCTCGTCAACGTCTCCAAGTTCCTTTTAAGTGATAACAAGACCTGTGGCTTTACATCAAGTGACCGTTCTATTCTTGGTATTGGTTCTTTAGTTCAGGATCGTACATTTATGGATACTATAAAGACCTATCCTATTAATGTGGAAGTAGTAACTTTGCGTACTTACAACATAACTTCCGGCAAACTGCCGGCTGCGGCAACAGGATCAGTGACTGTGAAACTGAATACCAGTATGGTAATGTTGCCTAAAGAGCCGATGCAGCCGAGACTGGCAGATGAACGGGTCGGCTTTTTTCAGAATCCGGTGACAGAATTCTCTGATGAACAGCAAGTCACATCGCGTGGAGCTATCATTCAGCGTTATCGGTTGGAACCGAAAGACCCGGAACGTTATCGTCGGGGACAACTCACTGAACCGAAACGCCCTATTGTATACTATATAGACCCGGCGACACCCAAGAAATGGATCCCTTATCTTAAAGCTGGTGTGAACGATTGGAATGTTGCTTTTGAAGCAGCCGGATTTAAAAATGCCATTATCGCCAAAGAGTGGCCGGACGATCCCACAATGAGTTTGGATGATGCACGTTATAGCGTATTGCGTTATCTGCCTTCGGAAACAGAGAATGCCTACGGACCGCGTATTGTAGATCCGCGTAGCGGAGAAATAATGGAAAGTCATATCTGTTGGTATCATAACGTGATGAACCTACTTAAAAAATGGTATATGGTGCAGTGCGGACCTTTGGATAAACGTGCGCAATCAATGACCTTTGATGACAAATTAATGGGAACTCTGATTCAGTTTGTATCCTCGCATGAAGTAGGACACACACTCGGTTTGCGTCACAATATGGCTGCCAGTTCAGCTACTCCGGTAGAGAAGTTACGTGATAAAGCCTGGGTGGAAGCCAACGGTCATACGGTATCAATCATGGACTATGCACGATTCAATTATGTGGCACAGCCTGAAGACCGGATTTCAGAAAAAGGACTTTTCCCTCGCATTGGCGATTATGATAAATGGGCTATAAAATGGGGATATCAATATCGTCCGGAATTTAAAGACCCCTTTAAAGAGAAAGCGGCATTACGTGCCGAAGTTACCAAGAAACTGAAAGGAGACCATCGTTTATTGTTTATCGGTGATGAAGGAAAAGGCTCTGACCCGCGCAGCCAAAGCGAAGATTTGGGCGACAATAATATGAAGGCTAATGAATATGGTATCAAGAATCTGAAAAGAGTGATGGAGAATATTCTGACTTGGACGGCGCAACCCGACGGTCAGTATGACGACTTGAATACTATCTATAATTCAGTTCGCGTCCAATACCTGAAGTATACGCTGCAAGTACAGAAAAATCTGGGAGGCCGTTATACCAAAAATGTGCCGGATAGCAAAGGGCGTGATTATGTGCCGCGTAGCATACAAAAAGAGGTTGTTGAATGGTTGGGACGTAACTTGTTCGTAGCTCCCCTCTGGCTCTATCCGGACGAAGTGGTAAGTCGTGTAGGCCTGAAAGCGGTAGATGAAATTAGCGACCGTCAGAGTTCTGCGTTAGCTTTGTTGCTTGCGCCGGGAATGCTTCACAATATCTATTCAACTTCCTTCAGCGTACCCGAACCGTATTCACTGGACGAGTATTTGAATGACGTATTTGTCGCTGTATGGAAACCGTTGAACGATCCTAATGAGTTGGAGAACAATTTCCGTCGTCAAACACACCGGACTTATCTGTCGTTTGTAGGGCGTGTGATTAAACCTAATGAGAAAGATAATACAAGTTTGAATATGACAGTCACCCGTTCTGATATTCAACTCTTTATGGAGAAACATTTGGACAAGATTGAAGAGCATGTAAAGGAACAGTTGGCAGCTTGTAAGGAAGGAGATATGAACTATCGCCACTATTCATCTTTGCTGCGGAACATCAAAAAAACGAAAGAAACCTATTATGGAAAAGATGCTGATGTGTAGACTTCAACAGTGGAACTTTTTAAAAAGAACAGAAAAGTAGAACAGATTTTCTTGTATATATAAACTCTCTCTTTTTTACTTTAACAGACTTACTCTTCTCTAATGATAACCTTGCTTTGATGAATCATCATCCATAATGCAAGCTTAGAATTAGAGGAGGGTATTTTTTTATGTCCCTGATTACTGCATCCCGCTTCTTTGCGGAAAGAATCATTATTTCTGGGTATTGACAACTATTTGTTTTCTAGTGAACTTTGTGAAGAAACAATCTGTTGTATATATAAAAAGAAGAAAGGAGAATTTTAGAAATGAAAAAGATAGTATTACTTCGTCACGGAGAGAGTGCATGGAATAGAGAAAACCGCTTCACGGGCTGGACAGATGTCGATCTGACCGAAAAGGGAGTTGCCGAAGCTGAAAAAGCCGGAGAGACATTGAAAGAATATGGTTTCAATTTCGATAAGGCTTATACTTCCTATTTGAAGCGTGCGGTGAAAACCTTGAACTGTGTTCTCGATAAGATGAATCTGGACTGGATACCTGTAGAGAAAAACTGGCGCCTGAATGAAAAGCATTATGGTGAATTGCAGGGATTGAATAAAGCCGAGACTGCCGAGAAATATGGAGAAGAACAAGTGCTTGTGTGGCGTCGTAGCTATGATATAGCTCCCAATCCGCTTTCGGAGAGTGATTTGAGAAACCCGCGTTTTGATTACCGTTATCATGAAGTGCCCGACGTGGAGTTACCTCGTACCGAATCATTGAAAGATACCATTGAACGTATCATGCCTTACTGGGAAAGTGATATATTCCCCAGCCTGAAAACGGCCCATACTTTATTGGTTGTGGCTCATGGTAATAGCCTGCGGGGTATCATAAAACATTTGAAAAATATCTCCGATGAAGATATCATAAAACTGAATCTGCCTACTGCTGTGCCTTACATTTTTGAGTTTGATGAAAACCTGAACGTGGCCAACGACTATTTCCTGGGAAACCCGGAAGAGATCAAAAAACTGATGGAAGCAGTAGCCAATCAGGGAAAGAAAAAATAGAAAAGTTACACATTAAAAAATGAAGTTATGAGTAAAGTAGTAGAATTATTAAGAGATAAGGCCTGTTATTACCTGGACCACACTTGCGAAACCATTGATAAATCACTGATTCACGTTCCGTCTCCCGATACAATTGATAAAGTATGGATTGATTCGGACCGGAACATCAGAGTATTGAACAGTCTGCAAACGCTGTTGGGACATGGTCGCCTGGCAAATACCGGTTATGTGTCCATACTTCCTGTCGATCAGGACATCGAACATACTGCCGGAGCATCATTTGCTCCCAATCCGATCTATTTCGATCCGGAGAATATCGTGAAACTGGCTATTGAAGGAGGTTGTAATGGAGTCGCTTCTACCTTTGGTATCCTTGGTTCCGTAGCACGTAAATATGCCCATAAAATACCTTTCATCGTCAAGTTGAATCACAATGAACTACTTTCTTATCCCAACACTTTCGACCAAGTACTGTTTGGTACAGTCAAAGAAGCTTGGAATATGGGAGCGGTAGCGGTAGGAGCCACCATCTATTTCGGTTCGGAACAGAGCCGCCGTCAGCTCGTGGAGATTGCCGAAGCTTTTGAATATGCTCACGAACTGGGGATGGCAACCATTCTTTGGTGTTACCTGCGTAATAATGATTTCAAGAAAGGTGCTGTCGATTATCATGCGGCTGCCGATTTAACAGGACAGGCCGACCGTCTGGGAGTGACTATTAAAGCTGACATCGTAAAACAGAAACTTCCTACTAACAATGGTGGTTTCAAAGCCATCGGCTTCGGCAAGGTAGACGAACGTATGTATACCGAACTGGCTTCCGAACACCCGATTGACCTTTGCCGTTATCAGGTTGCCAATGGCTATATGGGACGCGTTGGTTTGATTAACTCCGGTGGAGAATCTCACGGAGAATCAGATTTGCGTGATGCTGTCATTACAGCCGTTGTCAACAAACGTGCCGGTGGTATGGGATTGATTAGCGGACGTAAAGCGTTCCAGAAACCAATGAACGAAGGGGTGGAATTATTGAATACCATTCAGGATGTATATCTTGATTCGTCAATTACGATTGCTTAATCAGGGATGAATAAAAATAAATTCTTATCTTTGACTATTAGATCGTTAACCATTAAAAATTAAAAGTATGAAGTTTTTTATTGACACAGCTAATCTGGAGCAAATCCAGGAGGCTTATGACCTCGGAGTACTTGACGGAGTGACTACCAACCCTTCGCTGATGGCGAAAGAAGGTATCAAAGGAACGCAGAATCAGCGTGAGCATTATATTAAAATATGCGAGATCGTCAACGGAGATGTAAGTGCCGAAGTGATAGCAACCGATTATGAAGGAATGATTCGTGAAGGCGAAGAACTTGCCGCGCTCAATCCGCATATTGTAGTAAAAGTTCCCTGTATTGCCGATGGCATTAAAGCTATCAAGCATTTCACGGAAAAGGGAATCCGCACGAACTGTACATTAGTCTTTTCAGTAGGGCAGGCATTGCTGGCAGCTAAAGCCGGAGCTACGTATGTTTCACCTTTTGTCGGCCGTCTGGACGACATTTGTGAAGATGGAGTAAGGCTTGTGGGGGATATCGTACGCATGTATCGTACGTATGACTATAAAACACAGGTATTGGCTGCTTCCATCCGTAATACGAAACACATTATCGAATGTGTAGAAGTAGGAGCCGACGTTGCTACTTGCCCGTTGAGCGCTATTAAAGGATTGCTCAATCATCCGCTGACTGACTCGGGATTGAAGAAGTTCCTGGAAGACTATAAAAAAGTCAATGGTTGAGTAAGCAATGAAACTTGCAATATATTAAAATGTTAGGCACGAATTACACGGATTTCACGGTTTTAAAAATGGTAGTTATCATAAAACAACTATAAAAAGAAGTGAAATCTGTGTAATCCGTGCCTAAAAAATATTTATTTTCCGGGTAGCTTCTTATTGCTCTTTTTTTCTTTCCTGTTTCTGCTTTTCTTTGTATTGAGTCGGCGTTTCTCCGGTATATTGTTTGAAAGCCGTACTGAAATAGCGTGAAGTAGTAAAACCGACCTTCTCGGCAATTTCCGTGAACGACAGGGCCGTACTGGTGATTAAGGTGATCGCTTTCTCCATCCGGAATTTATTAATGTAATCATTGGCTCCCATATCGGTCAGAGCTTTCAGCTTATTGTAAAGGGAGGCTCTGCTCATACCTATCTCTTTACAAATAAAAGTGACATCCAGATGACTGCTATCCAAATGCTCCAGGATAATTTTATTCAGTTTCAACAGGAATGTTTCATCTGCCTGGCTAAAGGTGCTTTCTTCCGGCGCAGGGACTAACCCTGTATTCAAATATCTCTTCTTGATAGATTCGCGGTTCTTCAACCGGTTGCGAATGATTTCCATCAGCATTTCTATCTCAAAAGGTTTAGTCAGATAAGTATCCGCCCCGTTCTTGTAACCACTCAACTGGCTTTGTTTATCATCTCTTGCTGTCAGCAGAACGATAGGAATGTGACTGATCGTAATATCTTCCTTTATATTTTTGCATAGTTCATATCCATTCATTCTCGGCATCATCACGTCGCTGATGATAATATCCGGGGCATGGCTTTTGGTCAGTTGAAGGGCTTCCATACCATCCGAAGCAATCACTACCCTTTTGAAATATTCTCCTAGTGACTTTTTCAGAAAGTCCGTCAAGTCCGGATTATCATCCACTACTAAAACACTGTAAGGACTCGTATCGAAATTATCTTCCTCCGGTTGTTGTTCTTTACTATCATTACTCATCAATTCGTTCAAATATGCTTTCGGTTGGCAGATAATCTCTTCTGATTGTTGTCTTAAGGGCAGTTCAAAGAAGAATGTCGCACCGGCATCCTGATTATCTTGCGCACCAATGGAACCTCCGTGTAGTTCTACCAGAATCTTGGAATAAGACAATCCGATCCCTGTGCCGCTCTGTTCTCCTGTACCCTGATAGAAACGGGTGAAGAGTTTCTGTGTATTTACTTGTTTCAATCCGTTTCCCCGGTCAATGATGGAGATACGTACGCTATTTCTTTCGGAAAGCAACTCCGACATAATTGTTATTTCTGCATCCTGCGGACTGTGTTTCAAGGCATTGATAAGCAGATTACTTAGAATAATCTCACACTTATCTTTATCAAAACTTACAGTATCGATATGTGGATCAAGCTGATAACGGATATGGACGTTCTTTGCTTCCCCTTCACTGATGAAATCTTGGGATACATGTTCAATCCATTGATTGAGAACATACGGTTGTATCTGCAATTTGCTTTCTCCAACCTCCATCTTGCGTACATCGAGTACCATATTAATAAGGTTTTTCATTCGCTGCGCTTGACGGTAGATCGCTTTTATTGGCAAATACTGTGTATCTTCGGTAGAAAGGGATTTCAATATCCGGTTAAGTGGTGCGTATATTAACGTTAAAGGTGTACGCAACTCATGACTGATATTAATAAGAAAACGTACTTTTTCTTCATATACCTGTTGCTCATGTTCTTTCATTGCCCACTTTAACTTCTCTTCTTTACGTTTCCATGCTCTTCGGAAAGCTTCGATAATAGCGGCAGCAATAAAAACGGCGCAACAAAGAATAAACCACCATGTCCGATACCAGGGAGGAAGGATGGTCAATTCCAGTACTTCCTGACTGGGAATCCAATTACCATCCTTGGCGGTACAGGACGCCATGATTTTATAACTTCCCGGAGGAAGTGAACGTATGGCCAGTTCGGGATTGTATGATTCGATTTGCTGGTCATTCAGCCCCTCTATTTGGTATCTGTACACTTTCTGTCGAAAAATATCTTTTTCTTTCGACATGATTCGAATAGTGATATTACTATTCCAGGGAGCAGAAATCCCTGTTGGATGATTCGTTAATTCGTTATTTACTGACTCTCCATTAATGATGACATCTGATAATTGGAGTTGGGGAAGTTCGGAAGTGGTTAATGGTATTTTGCTGTTAATATGCAGTAACCCTTTCACTCCACCCATGTAGATGTCTCCCCGCATACTTAATAGACGAGGTTTGGAAAGATATTCGTTTTGGATTACACCGTCTGATTCACCGAATAGAACGAATTTTTTCTCTTTGATGAGCCAGGCGAAAAGCATACTGTCGGCTCCTATCCATACTTTTCCTTGCTGGTCGCATGCGATCAATGTGATTTCACTAAATAGAGAGGTCGGGATTGGTGTCTGTATTTTGGTGGCAGGATTGTAGTGTACCAATCCGTAGTTGTTTCCAATCCAGAAATTTCCCTCTTCGTCTCGTGCAACAGAGTTGATCGTTGTATCTTTCCAACATCTGTACAGGGCTTTCAGTCGGTTGGTATGGTTGTCCAGTTCATATATGTGCTTCGTATCATTTAGATAAGTGATATTCTTATAATTGTCGATCGGTAAGAGAGCACCGATAATTTCCTGCTCTTCTTGTTCTATAACGGTACTGAAAGTACGTGTATTCAAATCATAGATATAGATATGTTCTCCAAGGAACAGAATATTGTGATGAGTGTTCCGAAGTAGATTTACAGCCTTGCCTCGATTGCACAAGAGTGCTGTCGTTTTAGCGTCAACAATGGTGAAAGGCTGTTTTTCTCCTGTTGCCGGGTTGAAAATAAATACTCCCTGTGAGAAAAGAGAAATTAATAATTTGCCGGGAGTAAACTGGCAGATAGAGGCTACTTTGTCTTCCCAGGTGGAAGGGTAATGGATAAATTTCTCTGTGAGTGGGTTAAAGCTGTTGATGCCTCCTCCGTCTGTACCGACCCAAATTTGGTCTTGAGATTCTTGGAAAAGACTTAGAACGGTATTGTTGCTTAGTCCGCGGTCGTTGCCGGGAGGTACATCTGTATACGTTTTCATGGAAACTTCCCGGATGCTGATTAGTCCGTTACGGATGCTACCTGCCCACATATTATTGTTGCAGTCATTGTACAGACATAAAATAGAGTTAGCGGGGAGTGAGTAGTTGTCACTTCCGGGCATATGCTCCAACAGCGAAAAACGTCTTGTTTCCGGGTCGAGAATATTAATGCCTCCTCCGTCTGTTCCAATCCAGATTTCTCCTTCCCGTTCGGCGAGACTTAGTATAACATTGTTGCTTAAAGAGGAGTTGTGGGTAGTATATGTAGCCAGTAGTTTACCGTCGCGTGTCAGACAGTTCAGCCCTCCATTGTAGGGAGCTACCCAGATTCTTTTTTGTGAGTCTATGAGTACATTCATAATTTCTTTTCCGCAATCGAAAGGAGGACGTCGGCATTTTCCGGTATTCAGGTCGAGCAGGAGTAGTCCTTGCCACCGGCTGCAACAGAGTAATGTGTGTTTATCCCATAGATTTAGTAGAGTCACATTATAATTGGGTTCTAAGTCAAATGTTTGTAGGAGGCGTAAAGAGGTATCCTGATAATTATAGAAAAAGATTTTATTTTTTGAACCGAATAACACTCCGTCATCAGTCAGGCAGGCGGAATAGGCGATGATATTATTTCCTGTCTCATCAGTCGGTATAAAAAAGTCATCGCTTTGCCTCTGATAACGTGCCACTCCTTTGTCTGTCAGAATCCAGATATTGTTTTGTGCGTCTTCTATCATCTGGTAGATTAAATTGTGAGGAATGGAATGAGGGTTATTTGCCTGATGAATATACTTTTTAAGTTCATGTCCGTCATATCGCCCAAGTCCGGAACGGGTTCCTATCCATACAAATCCTTGTTTGTCCGTTAAAATACATCTCACGGTGGAAGGAAGGCCATCTTTTAGGGAGATTTGCTTATAGTAATAATGACCGGCTTGAAGAGTGGAAACGCCGATAAACAGTGTGATAAATGCAATGCATAGTAGTAAAAAGGTTTTTGTTCTCATGAGATCAGGTCAGTTAAACTGAAACAAAGATAATATATTCGGATGAATGTTGGTTGAAAAGCAAACTTATTTTGCATTCCTTTGTGTAAGAGAGTGACATTTACTTGCTTTTCTCTATTTAATTTTGTATCTTTAAAGCTTTCCGACCTTGCAAGAATAGTTTGTCCCCTT
>ERZ779840.2570-NODE-2570-length-15449-cov-4.440431_pt1 | contig 15449 bp, 10 predicted proteins | sample MGYA00511561_ERZ779840 | MGnify/ENA primary metagenome ERZ779840 (study PRJEB29588, sample SAMEA2162036) | human gut metagenome | biome: human gut; feature: human-associated habitat; material: faeces | place: Denmark | collected 2008/2010 ...
CATCACGCGTCTGCGTGCGGAGCTGGACGAGGTGCGCCGCGTGCGCGGCGTGCAGCGCGAACGCCGGCTGAAAAATTCCATTCCCGTTGTTGCGCTGGTGGGCTACACGAACGCAGGCAAATCCACGCTGCTTAATCAGCTCACGGATGCCGGTATCCCGGCAAACGATCGTCTGTTTGACACGCTGGATACTACAACGCGCCGTCTGCGTGTGTCCGATCATCTGGAAATTCTGTTGTCCGACACCGTCGGCTTTATCTCCAAGCTGCCGCATGATCTCATTGAGGCGTTTCAGGCGACGATGGAGGAATTGCAGTACGCCGACCTCCTGCTGCACGTCATCGACGCGTCCGATCCGGAGCGCGAGGCGCATATCAAGGTCGTGGACGGCCTGATCGAGAAGCTGGCAAAGCCCGGTGTGCCGGTGCTGCGCTGCTACAATAAGGCGGATCTGTTACAGGATATTACCGTTCTGCCCAGCGGGGAGAAGAACATCCCCATGTGCGCCCGGAGCGGCATCGGCATGGACGAACTGCTCACGCGCATCGAAGAGACGCTGCTGGGTCAGCTCCATCATGTGACGCTGCTGCTGCCGTATGCGCAGGCGGGCGTTCTGGAAACGCTGCACGATCAGGCACAGGTGCTGCGCACGGAGTACGGCGCGGAGGGCGTTGAGGTCGAGGTCGTCTGCAATGACGAGCTTTTCGGCCGCTACCGCCGCTTTGTAAAGGAGCCGGAGGCATGACGGAGTATTTGATCCCGGCCAAGGACGCCGATGCTGAGTTCATCGAGCGGCGTTCACGCTTCATCGGACATATTTTCTGCACGGATACGGAGAAGCAGGCACTTGCGCGGCTCAAGCAGATGCGCGAGACCTACTGGGACGCGACGCACAATGTCTATGCCTACATCATCAAGGACGGCCCGACGCGCTTTTCCGATGACGGCGAGCCGGGCGGTACGGCGGGCATGCCGGTTTTGCAGGTTCTGCAGCGCGAGGAAATTTACAACGTAACGTGTGTTGTCACACGATATTTCGGCGGGATTCTGCTCGGCGCGGGCGGACTGGTGCGCGCCTATGCGCACAGTGCCAAGCTGGCGCTCGACACCGCGGGACGCGCGATGAAGCGCGTGTGGACGCGGGTATATCTGCCGTGCTCTTACAGCTGGTATGAACGGCTGCGGCTGGAGGTCACGGCCTTCGGCGGCATCGTGCAGAATGTGGAGTTCGGTGCGGACGTCAGCTTTGATCTTTTGCTGCCGCAGATGCAGGTCACGGCGTTTTTGGACCATGTTTACGACCTCTCTGCCGGAACCATCGAGGGTATCACCGGCGAAAACGAATACCGCGCATTCCCGCTTGAATGAAATGAAAAGGAGCGTGCAGTCATGACCATCCGCGAGCAATTGGAGCAGGAGGAGCATCTGCGGTTGAGCAGCCGCGCACAGTTTTCGGACGCTTCGCGCGGACGGCTGCGCGAGGAGCCGGAAAAGGAAAACGATGTGCGCACCTGCTACCAGCGCGATTCCGACCGCATCCTGCACAGTAAGTCCTTCCGCCGCCTGATGCACAAGACGCAGGTCTTTTTGCAGCCGGAGGGCGACCACTACCGCACGCGCATGACCCACACGCTCGAGGTTGCGCGTGTTGCCCGCACGATCACACGCGCACTGCGCTTGAACGAGGATCTTTCCGAAGCCATCGCCTTCGGCCATGATCTCGGCCACACGCCCTTTGGGCACGCGGGCGAGGTTGCTCTGACGGAGGTCATGGGCACGCCCTTCCACCACAACGAGCAGTCGCTGCGGGTGGTCGATCTTCTGGAAAAGGACGGTGCGGGACTGAATCTGACCTATGAAGTGCGCATGGGCATCCTCGGGCACAGCCGCTCGAGCCGTCTGCCCGAGACGCTTGAGGGACAGATCGTACGCATCTCCGACCAGATCGCCTACATCAACCACGACATTGACGATGCGATGCGCGCAGGCATTCTGACCGACCGAGACATCCCGCGCGAGATCGCCAACGTCCTGGGCGAGAGCCACCGCGACCGTATCAACACGCTGGTTACGAATATGATCTTTCACACGCTCAACTCCGGCGAGCTGGGTATGGACGAGGAGATCCGGCAGGCCATGGAATCGCTGCGCGCGTTCATGTTCGAGCGTGTGTATAAAAATCCCGTCGCCAAGGGCGAGGAATCCAAGGCACGGCGCATTTTGCAGGAGCTTTATGAGTATTATATCAAGCACCCCGAGGCGCTGCCGGAGGACTTCCAGCCGCAGATCACGTTTGAGGGCATGGGCCGCACGGTCTGCGATTACATCGCCGGAATGACCGATAAATACGCAATGTACAAATACTCCGAGCTGTTTATCCCTACGGCTTGGCAGGTTCGAGACTGAAAGGAGGGAGCACATGGCCTTTTCGCCGGCATTTCTGGACGAACTGAACGCGAGAAATCCCATTGAGGACGTCGTGGGGCAGTACGTCGCGCTGACCAAACGCGGAAACAATCTCTTTGGCCTGTGCCCCTTCCACAGCGAAAAAACGCCGTCCTTCTCGGTCGCGCCCGACAAGGGGATTTATTACTGCTTCGGCTGCCACAAGGGCGGCGGCGCAGTCAATTTCATCATGGAGATCGAGAACCTCAGCTATCACGATGCGGTGCGTTTTCTGGCCAAGCGTGCGGGGATGGAGGTACCGGAGGACGACGAATATCAGTCACAGTTCCGCAAAAAAGAGCGCCTATGGGCGCTGTGCAGGGACGCTGCACGCTTTTTCCATGCGCAGCTCAAGATGCCGCAGGCGGCCGAGGCCAGAAAGTACATTGCCAAGCGCGGCCTGTCCGACGGTGCGATCACGCGCTTTGGCATCGGCTTTGCACCGGATAGCTGGACGGCGCTGACCGATGCAATGACGGCCAAGGGGTACACGAAATCCGAACTTTTAGAGGCCGGACTCGTGCGAAAAAGCGAGAAGAACGGATCAATCTACGACTGGTTCCGCAATAAGCTCATTTTCCCGATCATCGATGTGCGCGGCAATGTTATCGGCTTCGGAGGCCGCGTGCTGGACAATTCCAAGCCGAAGTACATCAATTCGCCAGAATCCGCCCTGTTCAGCAAGCGGCGGAACCTCTTTGCGATGAATTTCGTCAAAAAGAGCAAGCAGGGCTATATCATCCTCACGGAAGGGTATATGGATACCGTAACGCTGCATCAGTACGGCTTTGACTGTGCGGTGGCGTCCCTCGGCACCTCGCTGACGCAAGAGCACGCGGACTTGCTGTCCAAGTATACCAAGGAGATCGTGCTCATCTACGACGGCGATGCCGCCGGGCAGAACGCCATTCGCCGGGCGATTCCGATTTTGGAAAAGACCGGTCTGCGGATCAAAATTCTGCGGATGCAGGGCGCGAAGGATCCGGACGAATATCTGCACGAATACGGTGCGGACCGCTTCAAGCTCCTGCTGCAAGGCTCGGAGGGACAGGCAGAATACCGGCTGCAATCGCTGCAGATGCAGTTTGACCTGACGCAGGACGAGCAGAAGGTCGAATTTGCCAAGCAGGCGGCGGAGCTGATCTGCACGTTTTCCACGGCGGTGGAGCGCGAAATTTACGGCACGCGTGCAGCCGAGGCTGCCGGACTGACGCCCGAGGTCATGAAGCTCGAAATCTCCAAGGCGTTCGAACGACGCGTGGCGCGGCAACGCAAGGAGCAGGAGAAACGCGAGCTTGCACCCTCGGTCATGATCCAGCCAAAGAGCCGTGCGCTGCGCTATCAAAACGTGCGCTCGGCGGCTGCGGAGGAAGAACTGCTGCGGATGCTTTTGAAAGAGCCGGAGCTGTTCGCCAAGGCCGAGTCCCTGACGGCGGAGGCGTTCTCCGTGCCGTTTTTCGGGCGCGTGTTCGACTTTTGGCGTCAGCGGTGGAGAGACGGCCTGCCGGTCACAGCGGCCGGTCTGGAGAGCCTCCTGACCACTGAAGAACTGGCACACCTGACATCCGTGCTGCAAAAGCAGGATTCGCCCGTTTCGGACGAGGCGTTTGAGGACTGCCGCCGCATCGTGCTCGAGGAATCGGTGCGCGGCGTGGTCTCGGATGCCGACGGCCTGCGCGCCGTGCAGCAGAGCCTGAAAAAGAAAAAAGGATATGGAGGTACTTAGCGATGGTGGAAGAAAAAAAGCCGGAGAGCAATCAGGAAGAACAACTGAACGAGAAGCTCCAGCAGCTTCTTGAACGTGCAAAGAAAGAGAAAAAGATCCCCTCGAAGGATCTGATCGACACGCTGGACGCCATCGATGCCGACGAACGTCAAACCGACCTGATTTACGACGCGCTGGAGGCAGCGGGCGTGGACATCGACGTATCCGACGTGGTGGAGCTGCTGCAAAAGCCCGACGACATGCTGCCCGGCCGCGAGGATCTGGAGGTGGTCGAGGAGGAAAGACTGGCCGATACCGACGATCTCAGCGAGGGAGTCAATGTCAACGATCCCGTGCGGATGTATCTCAAAGAGATCGGCAAAATTCCTTTGCTTACCATGGAGGAGGAGACCGAACTGGCCAAGAAAATGGCCGAGGGCGACGAGGCGGCACATAATAAGATGATCGAGGCCAATCTGCGGCTGGTCGTTTCCATTGCCAAGCGCTTCGTTGGGCGCGGTCTGCCGCTGCTCGACCTGATCCAGGAGGGCAATCTGGGACTGATTAAGGCCGTCGGCAAGTTTGACTATACCAAGGGCTATAAGTTCTCGACCTATGCGACGTGGTGGATTCGTCAGGCAATCTCCCGCGCAATTGCAGATCATGCCCGCACCATCCGCATCCCCGTGCACATGGTCGAGACCATGAACCGTGTCTCCCGCGCCACGCACGAGCTGGTGCAGGAGCTGGGACGCGACCCCTCTGCGGCGGAGATCGCGCAGCGGCTCGATATACCGGTCGAACGCGTCGAGGAAGCCATGCGCGCCTCGCAGGATCCTATTTCACTGGAGACGCCGGTGGGCGAGGAGGACGACAGCCATCTGGGGGATTTCATTCAGGATGAGGATGCCTCGGAGCCTGCGGATGCCGCGTCGTTTGCCATGCTGCGCGAACAGCTTGCGGGCGTTCTGAAAACGCTTACGCCGCGTGAGGAAAAGGTTCTGCGTCTGCGCTACGGTTTGGAGGACGGAAAAATGCACACACTGGAGGAGGTAGGCGCACAGTTTGACGTCACGCGCGAGCGCATCCGCCAGATCGAGGCCAAGGCTCTGCGCAAGCTGCGCCACCCCTCGCGGTCGAAAATTTTGAAGGATTTCATCAATTAACGGAATATTTGACGACGCGTTTCTGCCGTTGCCGAAAATAATCCTTGACTTTGCCGGAAAAAATCGTATCATATTATTGTTACTCTGAGAAAGAGACGAGTAGGAGGCGACAGTCAATGCTGGAACGGATCATCAAGTATCTGTCTGAACAGTTGGACATTCCTGCGGAGGATATGAACCGCGACACCACCTTTGAGAGCCTGCATCTGGATTCTCTGGATATGGTCGAGATGGTGATGGATATGGAAGAAGAACTCGGCGTGGATTTTGAGATGGAGGGCAAGCTCGAGGTGCAGACCATCGGCGAGCTGGCAGACTTCATCGAGGAAAAGCTGGCAGAGATCGGCTGAACCAATTTTTGCTCCGGCCTGGAATAAGGTCGCACTAGTCGGGGAAGCAGCGGCTCCCTGTAACCTGCAATCCGCTATAGCAGGGATGAATTCCCATATGAGGCTTTGCACTGTACCGTCTGTCCGAGTAAGTGGTGTTGAGGGATCGGTCTTGCGCAACGGGCTCCCGTGAACCATGTCAGGCGGGGAACCGAGCAGCATTAAGCGGATCTGTCCGTGTGCCGCGAGGATGCCGTTTCTGAGCTAACTGCGAGGGAAACGGGTATGGCCGCAGAGTCGGGTGTGGGTGTGCGATCTTATCCCGGGCCGGAGTTTTGCTGATTTCGGCGGGATTTGCCGGAATCGAGAAATTAATTAAAAAACTTGTAAGATATTGCTTGACTTTTTCGCCAACCATCACTATAATAATTCGTGCCGTTGTAGCGGCCCTGAAAGCATCATGGATTTAGCCGGGTGCGTCGGAGGGAGGGAAATCAATGTCTGAAATTCGCGTAAAAGAGAACGAGTCTCTGGAAAGCGCGCTCAAGCGCTTCAAGCGTAGCTGCGCCAAGGATGGCGTTATCGCTGAAGTCAAGAAGAGAGAGCACTATGTCAGCCCGAGTCTCAAGCGGAAGCAGAAGTCTGAAGCTGCTCGTAAGAACAAGAGACGCGGTTATTGATTTTCCTGAATACGGAACAGCAAACGCGTCCTGCTTTCGCAGGGCGCGTTTTTTGCATGCCTATGCGAAAAGAACCGGCAGGTGCTTGGCACCTACCGGTTCTTGCTTATGCTTTCTTCTTTTTCGGGAACAGAATCGCGAGTAGTGCGGCGGAGACGCACAGAAGCAGCACCCAGAGAGGGAAGTGGTCGCCGGTGCGCGGCGCGGAGGGATTTTCGGGCTTCGGGTCGGGGTCGGGTGTCGGATCGGGACCGGGCTTCGGGTCGGGGTCGGGCTTCGGATCGGGATCGGGTGTCGGATCGGGATCAGGCGTCAGCTCGCGTTCATAGCCGCAGACGCTGCATTGCGTATCCCTTTCATCCTCGTAGACGTGCGGCTCGGCCTCTGTGCGGCCGCAGTTTGCATCTGGGCAGTCTGCTGCCGTGCATTCGCGCCAGTGCGCCTCGCTGTCGTGGACATAGCCGCCGTAGGTGTGCTCGTGCCTCTCACAGACGGCCGTGACGGTTTGATTCGCATAGATCTTTTCGATCACATAGCCTCCGTCGACTTTCTCCAGCGGGACGCCGTTTGCATACACGATCAGCGTTGCGGGGTCATAACTTTCCTCTAGTGCAACGGAAAAGCGGAATGCCTCGCCGCGTTCGACCGATGCAGAAGCGTCCGAGGTAAAGCGGATTCCGGCGGCCTGAAGGAAATTCACACGGTAGCGTTCGCTCACGGTGCGATCGCTTGCAGGTGCGGATTCACTGAATTCGGAGCCAATCTGAAGTACCAGCCCCGGCTCCGACGCGTCGTTGGTGGAGGCTGCCGAGGTGCCGAGATACTGCAACAGATCACCGGCGATTTTCAAGGTGCCGCCGTTGACTTCCACAAAATCGGTGATGTCATAGGCGGCGCTGCCAAGCAGATCCTGCGCCAGAATGCGTTTGTCGGTCAGCTCGGTGTCAAAGGTCAGCGTCAGGCTTTCATAGACACCGAAAACGCCGATCTTTCCGGTCAGTGCGCCAACGTTCAGGCTGACGTCGGAATAGACCAGATGGTTCTGGCTCTCCTGCGAGGTGCGGCGGAAGCTGCCAACGGAGATTGCACCGCTCAGGGGATTGCGGCTGGCGGCGAGGAAAGGAACCTCTTGACCGTTTGCGGTCGGAAGGTCAATACCGCGACTGACTGCGGCGGGGGCGTGCTGCTGCACGGTGCTCTGGTTGATGCTGCTGTCCCAAGTATCGTTGTTGAAGTGCCATGTGTCTGTCAGGACGGTATCGCTGACGGCTGCGGGATAGGCGTTTGCGTCGTAAGAGGGGGCAATGCGGTGCCAACGCACCATACGAGCGGCTTCATCCGTCGGCGCGATACGGTTGACCTCGCTGCGCATGATCCCGCCGGACAGGCCGAGCGCTGCGGCAAGATATAGCTCGTCCTCGCAGTTAATCAGGCCGAGCTGGTCGCCCTTGAGATTGCGCGAGGCGGCGAGCAGGCGTGCGTTTCGCTCAAAGGTGGTCGCCATGGAGAGCTGCGTGGTCACGTCGTAGGTGCGGAATACGTCGCTGAAGGAGGCAATTTCCGCCATTTGATTCAGCAGGGAAGTGATGTCCCCCGTTCCGGAGGCATCGTTTGTGCCGCGCATCGGTACGATGTGCTCGATGACCAGTTCAGGATACAGCCGCTCGGCAAGATCGCTGATGAGCCTGCGCCATTCCGCAGAGCCGCAGTAGTCGCCCCAATCGATCTTCCAGTAGCTGATGCCGGCCTCCCTGCACCAGAGAATGCGCTCGGCCCAATAGGCGGCGTCCCATGTGCTTCCGCTGCGGTGGACGGCGTCCTCCTGACAGCAAACCCATACGCCGACGCCCTTCCAGCCTGCGGCCTTGAATTTGTCTACCAGTGTTTTCAGGCGCTGCGGATAGGTTTCGCCGTAATTCGGGAATTTGGCTTCGTCCAGAATAAAGGAGCCGTAATAATCCGCATTGTCCGTTCCGTTATCGGAATAGGGGAGATCCCACCCGTCGTCCAGAACGATCGTCAGATCCCTGCGGGTCTCTGCGTCGAAGAAATATGCCCAGCCGTTGGGACCGAAAAGCGCTTCGCCCGTCAGAACGTCCCGCACCGTCTTTCCGTTGCCGCAGACGATGCTCTGCGTTCCCCAGGTGCAGAAATAGTCGGCGGAGTCGGCCAGCGCTGCGGCGGGTACGAGGTTGATCTCTGTTTTTGCTGCCTCCAGCGCAGCGCGATCGAACGAGGAGCTTGCCGTGCAGGCATCGAGCATGAACTGATCGATGTAGACACTGACGTGTTCGGAAGAAAATACCATACTGAATCCTATTCTTTGTACATTTCTAAGCTCACAGGAGCCGTAGACCTGTGTGATGGGGAGGCGCACCCAACCGCGATAGCCAACGGGAAGCTGCATTTCGTTCCATTCGGAAACGGCGGATTGCGTCCAAGCGCCGTTCTGCCAGTAATACCAAGTGCTGTTGGGCTGCATGCGCAGCGCCTGATTTGCGGCGGTGTAGAGCAGAAGCTCGCCCTTTAGCGCCTCGGAGAGTTCGGAGGCATCGATGTAGAAATACAATTCTGCTGCACCGCTCCAATCTGTTTTTGCGGTGCGGTCGTTGCCGAGGCAGACCCATGTTGCGTTGCCCCATTCGTTCTTGTTCTGCGTCCAGCCGAGTGCGCGGCTGCCGCCGAAGCCCTTTCCGGTTGCACCGGACAGGGTCACAAAGCCTGCGCCGGAGGCAATTTCGCCCGGATTGCGCCAGCCCATTTCGACGTAGCGGTCGATCAGCCAGTCGGGGAAGCTGTCCGGCAGGGATTCCATGTCCCAGACGGTCACGCCGCTTTGGACGACGGGCGGTTCATCGGGATTGCCGGACTCGGCCTTAACGGAGACGCAAAGGCCGACCAGCATGCAAAGTGAGAGAAAAGCGGAGATGATTCGGTTTCTCATGTGGTTCACCCTCCTAAAGATTATGCAATTATGCTACCCGATTTTGTGCAAAATGTCGATTGCAGAATGAAACGATAATTTGTTAAAATGTAACTATTGGAGGGGTTGGAATGTACTGGGTTTCTTTGCTTGAAAACCATCGCTGGCCGCAGATGAATCCGCATCTGTACGGGCACGAGGACTGCACACCGGGGCAATCCTTTGGATTCATCCGGCGCCCGCACTGGATGATCTACTATGTGGATGCGGGCTGCGGACGATTCTATTCCGACGAGGAATGTTATAATGTAACCTCAGGAGATGTTTTTCTCGTTCGGCCGGGCGCAAATACCAAAATCGTCGCCGACGAAAAAGACCCGTGGACATTCCACTGGGTCGGCTTTGACGGGTCATTGGGAGAGGCGCTGTGGCAGCTCCCGCTCGTGTTCCGCTATCCGACGTCCCGATTTGCGGAGATGGATAAGGTGGAAACGCATGCGGACTGCCGTGAGATGTTTCTGGCCGGGCACACGCAGCTTTTGATCTGCGAAATGATCCAGCGTTTTCCGGGGAACGAACACGTCCGCGGCGCAAAGGCGTATTTGCGCATGAATTATATGCGTCCGGTGACCATGCAGGAGCTTGCGGAGCACTGCGGTCTGGTGCGCAATTATCTTTCCAGAGTGTTCCGAAGCTGCGAGGGAATGACGCCGCAGCAGTATCTGGAGGACGTGCGAATGCAGCAGGCGGTGTGCCTTTTGCAGCAGGGTGAGACCTGTGCCAAAACGGCCGAGCTGGTCGGCTACCGTGATGCATCCGTCTTTTCGCGCGCCTTTTCACGGCATTTTGGCTATCCGCCCTCCATGGCTGCCAGAAATTCGGCTGGTTCATAGACCTTTATATGCAAGTATATGCAAGCCTCAATTCAAAGCAATTCCCGCAGGTGTTTGCACCTGCGGGAATTGCTTTTTTATGCTTTTTTCTTTTTCGGAAAGAGGATTGCGAGTAGCGTGGCGGAGACGCACAGAAGCAGCACCCAGAGAGGGAAGTGGTCGCCGGTGCGCGGGGTAGAGGGCTTCTCGGGTTTCGGATCGGGATCAGGTTTCGGATCGGGATCAGGTTTCGGATCGGGATCAGGTTTCGGATCAGGATCAGGTTTCGGATCAGGATCGGGTGTCAGCTCACGTTCATAGCCGCAGACGTTGCACTGGGCGTCCTTTTCATCCTCGTAGACGTGCGGCTCGGCCTCTGTGCGGCCGCGGTTTGCATCCGGACAGTCTGCTGCCGTGCATTCGTGCCAGTGCATCTCGCTGTCGTGGAGATAGTCACCGTAGGTGTGCTCGTGAATCAGCTTGTCGATCGGCTCTGTTTTTGTTGCGGCGCAGCCATCGCGTCGGCAGGTGAAAAAGCGAATGCCGGGTTCGGCGTAGGTGGGCTTTTGCGTGACGGTGCCCTCGTCCCAATCGTGCCCGAGTGCATTGACCGTCTGACCTTCAACAACGGTTTTTCCGCAGACGCTGCAAATCTGATCGCCGGTGTAGCCGTTCTGTGTACAGGTTGCGGCCTTTGCGTTTTTCGTGACGGTCGCCGCATGCTTGCAGCCCGGCAGACTATCAGAATCCGTCAGACAGAAATTATCCAGATAGAGTGTGGCGGGCAGCTTGTCGTTGTCGATTTCCGCACCATAGTACAGCAGAATGCTGGTAACGGAGCTCGGATCCAGTGTGCCGGTGACATTGCCCTGACCGTCAAATACGCAGAAATCCTTCAGACGCAGACCGATATAGCCGGTGTAGCCGAGCGGAAGGTCGATGCGCGCATTTGGCTGGTCACCCCATGCTGGCGTTGCTGTGATCTTTGTGGGTGCATCGGTTCCGTTGAACAACAGTACCTTGGCACCCGTCTTGAGATTTGTCCAGTTGAGGTATATTTCAAAGCGGAGAGGAACGGGCATCTCGGAGGCATCGACCCAGAACCAGAGCAGGTCGCCGCCGGAAAAATCGGAGGAAGCGCCGAGACCGGGAGCGTTGTTAATCAGAAGAATGTCACTGCCGCCGGCACCTGCGGTGCAGGAATTGTAGCGATAGCCAAAGGCGGTAGAGCCGTCAACGCCCTTGCCCTCCGAACGGACGGCTTCGACTTTTTCATGGTAGCTGCCCCATGTGGAGATGTTTCCTGCGCCGACCAGATCATCGGGGAGTGCTTCCATATCCCAGAGCATCCGGAAATAGGCGGGAGTATTGCGCTCGACCGTGACTGTGGGCGTAGTTGCCTCGTCCGTGACCCAAAATTCATCGAGGTACAGACTTTTGGGAAGAAAATCGGTATCCTGATTGCATTCAAAATAGAAATAGAATTTTCCGATTTGGCTGAGATCCAGATCGTGATAAGCATCAAGAGAAATGCCGACGAAGCCTTTATAAGCCGCAGGCAGCGGCAGACGGCCATAGCCGGCACCGGTGTAGGCCAAGGGAAGAATGCCGCCCTCCTCGATGTCGTCATTTGCCGAACCGCTCCAGAAATAGTAGCTGCCGCCCTCGCTGGGCTTTACGTCGTTCAGCCAAATGTCAAGAGAAAGCTGAGACTGGAATTCCGTGGTATCGACCCAGAACCAGAAGATCTTTCCGGACGACCAGTCGGTTTTTAGTCCCTGCTGCGCAGAAAGGGAGAGAGAAATGCTGTTTCCCCAATAATTTCCACCGTCCTTGTTTTTGTAAACATAAGCCAGTGCGGCGGTGTCATTGACACCCTTGCCGTCGGCACGGACTGCGCCGACATTGTCCGGGAAATAGCTTTCGGCCAGACCCGCAGTAAAGAGATCGTCCGGGAGCTGCTGCATATCCAAGACGCTCTCGCAGGCACCGATCAATCGCCACTCCACAATGCCGGTGGCCGCGCTGGTCTGATCGTTGTGCATGGTCATACGAAGCTTTGTTGTGCGAACCTGTGAGAAACGGTACTCTCCGTATTGATTTTTGGGGAAGGCGGTGTAGTTCTGCTCGTGTTCAACGGGAACGAACTGCTCGCCGTCCCAATACTCGATGGTCAGGCCGTTGGGCGTTTGCACGCCGCTGCCGTCGTCATACCAGAGGACTTTGCAGCCGCTGACCGTGACGGGGGATTTGAAGGTGTACATGACCCACGGGTTTGCCAGAACGTCGCTTCCGTTGTAAGACGACCAGCGGCTTTCCGGGCTTTCGTTGTTGTCGTTCAGGTGCGTTACGCTGTCATATTCATTGCCGTCGAAGGTGTGTGAGGCGCTTGGCTCGGCATAGTGCTCCAGCCGCTGCCACTTGGGGGAGAGACTGAGGTAGGCTTCCATTGCAGAGCTTCCGCGGTTGGCGTTGGCATAGAAGGGAATCAGCTTAAGCGGGACGGTTTCGGGCGCATCAGGAGAAGCAAGATGTGCCTCCTGCGTCGTAATGGTCATCAGGCCTCTGACACCGTAAGGGTCCGCCTTTCCATCCAGATTGTCCGTCCATTCTTCCGTAAAAATTGCATCAGGACTGAGATAATACTGTGCAGGAGCTGCAGCATTGTCTATGGCCTCGGCGCAGTAAACGATCGGGCCGCGCCGGAAAGCGGTGTAGTCGGCGGTGTCCTGACAGCCCTCAACCATATCAATGGATTGCGCCTGCATGGGCAGCTCGAGCGTGAGCGTGTCGCCGTTTTGCCAGACTCGGTCTAGAACGGCATAGCCTTGCGCATCTGCGGTGACACTGACGGCACTGCCATTGAGGAGCAGCGAATTTGCGCCCTTTGCCCAGTCGGGGATGCGCAGACGCAGCTTCATCTGTCGTGCTCCGTCGGACTTCAACTGCATGGTGACTTTTCCATTCCAAGGGAAACCCGAAGTGACAGACAGATGCACATCGCCCTGAGAAAGCGTCAGATCGGCCTCGTTGCCGACATAGAGGTTCATCGTGACGGTATCTCCCTGCTGCGTATACACATACCCGCCGAGAGAGAGCACCGTGCGCATCAGATTCGGAGGACAGCAGGCGGTGCCGTACCATTGCTCACGTTCACGCCCATCGGTAGAGACAAAATTGTGATAGAAGAAGCGGTCGCCGTCCAGAGAAATGCCGCTGAGCATAGAATTATAGAGTTGTAGCTCCATCTCATCGGCGTATTTGCTGTCTCCAAAGAGCAGATTCATACGCTGATTCCACATAATATTGGAAACGGAGCCACAGGTTTCGCCGTAGCTCTTGTTCAGCGGCATATAATAGTCCGGGCCGTAGCCTTCGTGGTGATTCTGATCCCCGACTGCACCGGTGACATAGGTCTTTGTCTGGGCGCTGTTCCAGAAACGCTTGAGCGTTTCCGTGTAAACGCCTGCGCCGGTTTGCAGCTCAAGGTCTGCCATGGCGGTGCACATATAGTGTGCGCGGACGCAATGACTGAGAAGCTGCTGCTGCTCGGTGATGGGAGCGTAGTCCTGGCAGCCCTCCGGCCAGAAGGAGGTTCCGTGCCGACCCTCGTGGTCGCCGCGTGTGCGCAGGAAGAAGGAAGCCAGCTCCGTGTATGCGTCTGCCTTGGCGGCGTAGCTGCCGCCGATTTCCCGGCAGAGATTTGCCAGCTTCAATAGAGCCAGCTCGATCTCCTGATGGCCGGGAACGGCCTTCCATTTTCCGACTCCGAACAGGGAACAGAGATAGTCCGCATTCTTCACCGCCACGTCAAGAAGACGGGAATCCTTGCCACCGGTCATGCGATAGTGCGCAACGGCGGCTTCATACATGTGTCCGGCGCAGTAAAGCTCGTGGTAAAGGAAGTCTGTGAATTTTTCGTCAGGATGTGCGAGGGTAAAATAGGTATCAAAATATCCATCCGCCTCCTGTGCGCCCGGATAGTAGTCAATCCATGTTTCCAGCTTTGTACGGATCTGCTCCTGCGCCTGCTGCATCTGCACATCGCCGCCGGCGTTGATCTGAAGCGCGTAGCACATGGTTTCGACCATCTTATGTACATCGGAATCAACGTAGAAGGCGCCTTCAAAAGCGCCGCAGGCCTCACCGCGATTATGTTTTGCGGCGTTGATAAGGTTGGTCAGGCCGCCGCCGGGCTTTTCCACATTGGCAATGCCGGTCGGCACGGTGACGCACAAAAATTGCTTTTGCCGTGCAGACCAGAATTCATCCGTGATCTGGACTTGTGTGAAGTCAAGTGATTTTGCCATGGTCAGTTCTCCTCCTGCGGAATCCCGCGCTGCGACGCCGCTGAGCGTACCGATCAGGAGCGCACCGGTCAGCGCCATGCTCGCGGCTGCTTTGAGCAATTTGCTTGGGTTCATGAGATTTCCTTCCTCTCTATTGACGAATTGATCGGCATTTGTTACAATGCTTACGTCCTAATTATGTGAGAAATTGTGAAATATCGCAACCTGATATTATGTAGATTTGGAGTGAAAATCCGACTTATGTACGAAGAAATCCGGTACAGCAACGGCGGCCTGTTTTGTTCGCGCGGCGCTTGGTGCCACGGCGACCGTGTGATCGATTCCTATGAGATCATAATAATGGAAAAGGGAACCGTCTGCTTGAATGAGAACGGAAGGGAATATGAGCTTACTGCGCAGCAAATGCTTCTGCTGGAACCGGGACTGCGGCATTACGGAACGCGCATGACATCGGATGTGGCGTTTTATTGGTTCCACTTCTGGTCGGAAAGTCCACCGGCCGTGCCGAAAACGCTGACGCTGCGCAACGCTTACCGCGTACTGCTCCTGATGCGCCAGCTCCTGCATAATGAGGCAACACCGGGATTTCCGCAGGAGGGAAAGGAGTATCTGTTCCGTCTGCTGCTGATAGAATTGAATATGCAGTCCGAGCAGAAGCCGGGCATCGGCCTGGCGGCAAAAACGGCGGAGTGGATTCGTGGAAATGCCGACCGCGCTCTGCGCATTTCAGACGTCGCACGGGAAATGCAGTATAACGCGGACTATCTCAACCGCGTGTTTCGTCAAAACTTCGGCATCAGCATCAAGCAGGCGATCGACCAGGCGAGAATGGAGCAGATCAAGGCGCTGATGCTCAATTCGGATTTGTCCCTGCAAAGCATCGCAGAGAGATGCGGCTTTTCGGACTATAAATATTTTCTGAAGTTTTTTACCTATCACGAAAACAAAACGCCGACGGAATTTCGCGGCACCTTTTTCCGTGGGCATATCAACCGGATGTGAAAGCATAAACGGCGGCG
>ERZ779840.2573-NODE-2573-length-15445-cov-4.719558_pt1 | contig 15445 bp, 18 predicted proteins | sample MGYA00511561_ERZ779840 | MGnify/ENA primary metagenome ERZ779840 (study PRJEB29588, sample SAMEA2162036) | human gut metagenome | biome: human gut; feature: human-associated habitat; material: faeces | place: Denmark | collected 2008/2010 ...
TCAAATGAGGACGACACAGTTATGCCGTGCTGTTTGGCTTCTAAAACCTTGTGTGCTCTTGTCAACTGATGGTAGTCATATTAAAGCCAAAAAAATATAAAAAAAGTTGGAATAGGGTATAGCCAAAAGAGGAAAAGGGTGGTATAATAAGACCATCAGAAATGAGAACGATAATCATTCTTAATCATCAGGAGGTATTATTAATATGAAGTTCCGTTGCACAGTTTGCGGTTATGTACACGAAGGACCTGAGGCCCCCGAATTCTGCCCCGTCTGCAAGGCTCCAAAGGACAAGTTCGTGCCTGTGGAGGAGAACAAGATGAGCTGGGCCGCCGAGCACGTGGTAGGCGTTGCTAAGGGCGTAGATCCCGAGATCATCGAAGGCCTCCGCGCCAACTTCAACGGCGAGTGCAGTGAAGTCGGTATGTATCTGGCTATGGCCCGCGTAGCTCACCGCGAGGGCTATCCCGAGATCGGCCTGTACTGGGAGAAGGCTGCCTATGAAGAGGCCGAGCATGCGGCAAAGTTCGCGGAGCTGCTGGGCGAGGTAGTGACCGACAGCACCAAGCGCAACCTTGAGATGCGTGTAGAGGCAGAGCATGGCGCGACCGAAGGAAAGACTATGCTTGCAAAGCGGGCTAAAGAATTGAACCTCGACGCTATCCACGACACCGTACACGAGATGGCCAGGGACGAAGCCCGTCACGGCAAGGCCTTCGAGGGCCTGCTCAAGCGCTACTTCGGCGAATAATCATAAAGGAGAGAAGCTGCGATGACAAAATACGAATGCCCCTGCGGCTATGTATACGATCCCGAGCTGGGCGATCCCGATAACGGCGTAGCTCCCGGCACCCCCTGGGAAGACGTCCCGGAGGATTGGGTCTGCCCCGTCTGCGGGCTGGGCAAGGACGCGTTTAATGAGGAGTAAGACTTTCGAAGAAGTGGCTAAGCGCCACTTCTTCGAGTTTTTTTCGGGTTTAGCCTCAAGGGGCTGCGGCCCCTTAACAACCCTGAGATTTTCGACAGACTGAGCGGAGCCGCGAAGGCGGTTCCGCTTTTTTGTTGCAATACGCAAGAGCCTACACTATAATAAAAGAAGTAAAAGAAAATACATTTCACGCATGGAGGGCTGTTCCATGAAAGCTATTGTATGTGAAAAATGCGGCGCATCAGATTTTTATGATGAAAACGGAATAAGGACCTGCCGCTATTGCGGCGCAAGGTACAGGATAGCCTATACATCGAGCATAGGCCTTGATGACGATGTGGCGGAGCTGCTGAGAAAGTGCAGGGAAAACCCCGCAAGGGCACGGAAATACGCAAACCTAATACTGGACATCGACCCTGATAATCCTGAAGCATTGAAGTACCTGAAATAAATATTTAATAGTGGGGGCATAATTATGAAGATATCAGATGTTTGCCGGCAATATGGATTTGACGAAAATGACTTAAAGGCGTTTTTAAAAGAAAAAAAGCTGCTCAAAGAGACGTGGACTTCTTATGTGATCGAAGATAGTAATGTTGACAAAGCTGTGAGAATGTATGCTGAGTTTAAGGCGCAGCAGGAGGAAGAGGCGGCCGCCGAAAGGAGGGAGGTGGAAAAAAAGAAGAGGGCTATGGCTAAGATGCTCATAACCTCGGGCTTTAGCTTCGATGGCTACACTATAACGAAGTATTCGGGATATATATCCGGCGACGACGCCATATCGGTAGACCGCGGTTTGGCGGTATTCGGCTCGGATACCGGGGTAAAGGATAAGCTGCTGAACTCGCTTGTGGAAATACGCCGGAATGCGTTGCGGGAGCTGAAGGAGGCGGCATACGAGCTGGGCTGCAACGCCGTAATAGGGGTTGACTTTGATTATATCACGCTCGATCCGCAGACGAAGGACTTGCTCGCAACGGGGGGAATATCGTACCAGCCATACGTTTTTGCGGTCACCGCCAACGGCAACGCGGTCGTAATAGAAAAAAACGGTGAGGACGGCAGCAGCGAAGAAAGGCTCTGAATGCAAAGGGAACGGCCCCTGCTTACAGTTTTTTCTCCAGGCACACCAGCCCAACGCCTTTTATCCCGTTGAACACACAGGGCACGATTCCGGCCTCGCGATAGCCCAGGCGGGCGTACAGCCTGCGGGCAGCGGCGTTCTTCTCGTTGGTGTCCATGCGGAGCACCGGGCAGCCGTTGTTTTTCGCGTAGCTTTCATAGTACGCAACAAAGGCGGTGCCGTAGCCCCTCCCCGCCCGAAGCGGGTCTACCACAAGGGTGTGAAGCACCATAACCTCATCCGGCTCAGCGTGGTAAAGCCAGCCCACCTCTGCGTATACCGGCACCTGTATACGGTTGATTATGGCGGCGGCAGCGACTTGCCCGCCGTCCACGCAGACAAAAAGGTCGCCCCGCCCGAGCGCGTCCAGCGCGGTCTGGCGGGTGGGGTAAACTCCCCGCTGCCAGCCTACTGTAAGACGGCCCTGCTCCTGTGCGTCAATTATGCGGCCGTATATGGCAGCGATGGCATCAATATGCACGGATGTGGCTTTTATGAACTGCATATCAGAATACCTTGTCTCCGTTCTTTACGGGAGCGGTGGGCCTGAGCAGCACCACTCCCTGCTCGGATTCAGTACCAAGAATGCGTACCTCGCTCTTGACTGAGCCTATGTGTATGGGAGTGAGGTTGGTGCAGCATATTACCTGCATGCCTATAAGCTGCTCTGCGGTATAAAGCTCTGTTATCTGGGCGGAGGAGGACTTTACGCCTATCTCGGGGCCGAAGTCTATCTTGAGCTTATACGCGGGGTTACGGGCCTTCTTGTTGGGGCCTGCTTCGATTATGGTGCCCGCACGCATTTCCACTCTGTTGAATTCATCGACGCCGATGAGGGCGTTATTCTGAGCCTCTTCCATTTTTGATACCTCCGTTGACGGCTGCGCCGTGGGTCAATGCCCGCGGCGCTTTTTTGTATTATACTATAACCGCAGCAGAAAGTGTATAAGTATTCCCCGCTTTATGCGGGGCGGCAGCCGCTTTCCGTTGCAATAACGCCGCTTCCGGTGGTATACTCAGGTATACTAAAGCATAAGGGGATATAGCAATGGTGACAACCAATCCCATGCGCATGCTCACTGCGGCAGGCATAGGTTTTGAGGCGCGGGAATATCAATACGACGAGAGCGACCTCTCCGGCGTACATGCCGCGGCGGAGCTTGGCCTTGACCCGGACTGTACCTTCAAGACGCTGGTGCTAAGAGGGGACAAAAACGGCCTTTTCGTATGCTGCATACCCGTAGGGGAAGAGGTGGATCTGAAGAAGGCGGCGGTGATATCCGGCAATAAAAAGGCCGAGATGATACACGTGAAGGAGCTGCCTGTGCTGACGGGGTATATTCGGGGCGGCTGCTCACCCATAGGCATGAAGAAGCAGCTTCCCACATATATAGAGGAGACTGCCCAGCTTTTCGACAGGATAGCGGTAAGCGCCGGCATACGGGGGCAGATGCTCATGCTGGATCCGGAGGAGCTGAGGGAGTTCGTGGGCGCCAGCTACGGCGAAATAGTTAAATAACGCATATTGTAAAGGGGGATATACCATGGAGACTAAGCAGACTCAGACCGCAGAGGAGCTGCAGGCGCAGCTGCTCAGAAAGATGCACAGCATGGACCTCATACGCACCGCAGCCTGCGTATTGGTGGCGGTAGTGGTACTCGTAAGCGCCGTAGTGGTGCTGCCCAGGGCAAACAGCATACTGACCAACGCGGATAACACCGTGAACGAGCTTTCCGCCGTTGTGGACGAATTGCAGCAGGTGGATTTCATCGCCATGAGCGAGGGCATTACCGAGCTTACAAGGGTAGGCAGCGAGAGCCTGACAGGCGCCACGGTAGAGCTTATAAAGACCATGCAGCAGCTGCAATCCATAGACTTTGAGGCGCTGTCCGAGAGTATAGAGAACCTGAATACCGTATCCGACGGAATGGCTAAGCTGTTCGGGAAAAAGAGATAAGCCCCGATAAGCAAAAATTATGAAAAGGGCCGCGCCTGAGCGGCCTTTTTTTGTTGCAAAAAGCCCGGTATTGTTCTAAAATTAGTACAGAAAATACTTAACGCTATGACACATCTTTAACAAAAAATACAAGGAGGCTCAACATGAGCAATATTGACCCTAAGGCCCGCACCTGGGCGGAAATAGACATGGCGGCACTGAAGCATAACTTTGAAATAGCAAAGCGCACCGGCAAGAAGGTGCTCTGCGTCATAAAGGCCAACGCATACGGCCACGGAGCGGTACACTGCGGCCTTTTCCTGGAAAAGCAGGGCGCAGACTTCTTCGCGGTAGCCTGCCTGTCCGAGGCTATAGAGCTTCGGGAGGGCGGCATAACCAAGCCCATACTCATACTGGGCTATACCCCCGAAAAGTACGCTGAAACCCTTGCCAAATACGATATCACCCAGGCCGTGCAGGACGAGCGCACAGCATTGGAGTTCGGCAGGTACGCTACCGAGGCCGGCGTGAATCTGAACGTACACGTAAAGATAGACACCGGCATGAGCCGCACCGGCATATTCGCCCAAGGGGAGGAGGCCGCCCTTGCAGCCGCCGATACCATCGAGCGCATATACAATATACCCGGCATCACCGTAAAGGGTATGTTCACCCACTTCTCCGTGGCGGATACTCCTTCCGAGGACGAATACACCGCATGGCAGTTCAAGAACTACACAACCGTCCTCAACGCCCTTATAGCAAAGGGGCTGCGCCCGGAGGTGTGCCACGCCAGCAATTCTGCGGCCATACTTGCCCACCCTGAGGCACACCTTGACATGGTGCGCGAGGGCATAATACTCTACGGCATGTACCCCGACAGCGAGCCCCGCAAGGGCGAGCTCAAGCCTGTGCTGACCCTCAAGTCCCGGGTAGCTCAGGTGCGCGATCTGCCCGCCGGCACATCCATAAGCTACGGACGAACCTTTATCAGCGACAAGCCCATTCGCACCGCCGTTATAACAGCGGGCTATGCGGACGGACATCCCCGCCGCATAAGCAACGCCTCCTACGACATGATACACGGCAAGAAGTTTAAGCAGGTAGGCCGCATATGCATGGATATGCACATGATAGACGTCACCGGCGACGACAGCGTAAAGGTGGGCGACGAAGTCACCCTCTGGGGCGGCGCAGGCATGACCGCCGAGGAAGTGGGCAAGGTGGTAGGCACTATCAACTACGAGCTTACCTGCCTCATTACCCCCCGCGTACCCCGTGTGTACATCAACGAGGATTGATAATATATTATCCCGAAGAAGCGAAGAGCTGTACGCTGGAAATTATATTGTTTAAAAATGCACAAAGCAAAATCGAAAAGCCGCGCAATGCGGCTTTTTTGCTATTCTTTGCACAATTTTTATACAAAAAACAGCAAAAATATGAGTTATTTGTGAATAAATGTTGACTGGACGGCGGGGGTATGGTATGGTAGAAAAGTCTATTTTAATATATTTTTAAAGCGGCAAAGTAAAAACACAGGGGGAAAACTTAAAAATGGAAAACAACAAGGGACAATGGAGCTCCAATTTCGGCTTCCTCATGGCTGCCATAGGCTCCGCAGTAGGACTGGGCAATATATGGGGCTTCCCGTATAAGATGGGTGCAAACGGCGGCGGCGCCTTCCTGCTGGTATACGTCATACTGGTAGTATTCGTAGGCTTCGCCGTAATGCTGGGAGAGCTGACAATAGGCCGCAAGACCGGCAAGGGCGCGGTTGGCGCATACAGGGCGCTGAACAAAAAGCTCCCATGGGTGGGCTACATGGGCGTAGGCTCCGCGTTCCTTATTCTGGGCTTCTACAGCGTGCTGGGCGGCATGGTAATGCGCTATATGCTGGGCTTCCTCGTTAATATGTTCGGCGGCGCGGGCTTTGCGGCGGAGGGCTTCTTCGGCTCATGGATAGCCAATATGCCCGGCATGGTGGGCTTTTACGCGCTGTTCATGCTGCTCAATATAGTGATAGTTATGGGCGGCATATCCGGCGGCATAGAGAAATTCTCCAAGGTGGCAATGCCCGCCCTGGCGGTGATGCTGGTGACAGTCATAGTTTACGTCGCCTGCCAGCCCGGCGCTATGGAGGGCTATAAGTTCATGTTCGTGCCGGACTTCTCGGTTTTCGACAGCCTCAAGTCCTTCTTCGACGTGCTCAAGTCCGCAGCGGGCCAGATGTTCTTCTCACTGTCCCTTGGCATGGGCGCAATGATAACCTACGGCTCCTATCTCTCCAAAAGCGAGGATCTTAATACCAACACCATAATAATCCCCGTGGCGGATACAATAGTGGCCATAATGGCCGGTATGGCGGTAATGCCCGCCTGCTCCGCCTTCGGCATGGACTACGGTCAGGGCCCCGGCCTGCTCTTCAATACCCTCCAGACGGTATTCATGGACGGCATGGGCGGCTTCATAGGCAACCTCATGGGCTTCCTGTTCTATACCCTCGTATTTATAGCGGCCATAACTTCTTCCATATCTCTGCTTGAGGTAAACACCGCGTATATCATAGACAAGAGGCTGGAAAAGGGCAAGAAGGTCAACCGCAAGAGCGTAACCGTAATAATGGCGGCAGTGATATTCATCGTGGGCCTGCCTACGGCGCTTGACGGACTCGGCACAAACGTAGCGGGCGGCGCTCTCATAGACAACCCCGCCATAACCTTCGGCCTGCCCACGGTGGGCGCCACGGCGGATTGGCTGGACTTTTACGACATGATCGCGGAGGGCATACTCATGCCATTGGGCTCCCTCGCCATGAGCATAATCATAGGCTGGGTGTTCGGGAACAGGATGGTAAAGGAGGAGGTCGCCTGCTCCGGCCATGTATACCGGGCGGAAGGGTTCTACAATATTTGCTTTAAGTACATCGTTCCTGTTATAATGGTGATAGTGCTTTACGCGCAGATACAGACATTCTTTGGCTAAAAAGGAGATGCTTATTATATGAAGCTGACGCTTGAAAGGGCGGAGGAGATACTTAAAAAGCACACCACGGAGGAGCACCTGTTTACCCATGCGCTGGCCGTCAGCTCGGCCATGGGCGCAATGGCGGAACACTTCGGCGAGGATCCCGAATACTGGAGGGCCATAGGCTACCTTCACGACGTGGACTACGAGAAGTTTCCGGAGGAGCACTGCAAGCACGTCCGTGAGCTGCTTGCCCCGGAGGGGGTGGATGAGGAGGACATAAGAGCCATAATCTCCCATGGCTATGGACTTTGCACAGAGGAAGTAAAGCCCGAGACTAACCTCGAAAAGAGCCTGTTTGCAGTGGACGAGCTCACCGGCATAGTCATGGCCTGCGCCCTCATGCGGCCTACCGGTATAACGGATCTGGAGGTCAGCAGCCTTAAGAAGAAGTTCAAGGATAAGAAGTTTGCCGCCAAGTGCAACCGGGAAATCATAAAGCAGGGCGCGGAGACTCTGGGTATGCCCCTTGAAGAGCTTATGGAGCTTACTATAAAGGGTATGAGGACCGAGGCGGACGCGCTGGGGCTGGGCGCAAAGGAATAGAAAAAAGCATTAAAAAAGCGGGCCTTCCCGCTTTTTTATTTGCGCGGGAAGGCCCGCTATGCTATAATCCATCTAAGAATGCTATTAAACGGAGGTGAGCTCATGGACGACAGTTGCAGTTGCACGGGAAAACAGGCTTCGGCTGAAGGCGTTCACTTGTGCCGGTTCATGGCTCGCACCCGCAGCATATAGCGGCATAAGCATATCACATAATCATTCAGTCTTAGCCATACTTCTTTAAGCAACAGCAGACTAATATTGTCCCTTGGCGAGCGCTTTTTGCGTGCGCCGTGTTTTCGCTTGAATAAAATCGGAGGTGTGGATAATGGACAGCATCAGAAATTTACCGGAAGAACAGCCGGTACTCCGCAACTATTCGGAGGAGCTGGCAAAGATAATAAGAAGCGGCATCTCTCCCCGCGCACTGAAGGACAGGCTTTCGGACTACCATCAGAGGGATATAGCGGAGGTGCTGGAGGAGCTTACCCCGGCCGAGCGCAAGAAGCTTTACGGCATATTGGACAGCGACGAGCTTTCCGGCGTGTTTGAATTCGTCGACCATCCCTATGTTTACATAGACGAGCTGAACATACGCAAGAAGGTGGACATACTTTCCTGCATGGATCCTGACAAGGCGATAGCCTGCCTCAGGGAAATGCCGCGTGAGCAGCGCGAGATGCTCATAGACCTTATGGATGAGGGCAGCCGCCGTGACATAGCTATGGTGGACGCATTCGACGAGGACGAGGTGGGCAGCATAATGACCACCAACTATATCGTCATACAGCGCGGCAGCACCATAAAGGGCGCCATGGCGGACCTTATCAGCCAGGCGGCTGAAAACGACAACATCTCGACCATATACGTTACCGAAAAGGACGCGTATTACGGGGCCATAGATCTGAAGGACCTGATTATTTCCCGGGAAAACAGCAACCTTGAGGATATCATAGCTACGTCCTACCCTTACCTTTACGCAAGGGAGCAGATAGAGGATTGCCTGGAGCGTATAAAGGACTATTCCGAGGACTCCATACCAGTGCTTAGCAGCGACAACAGGCTGCTGGGCGTAGTCACCTCCCAGAGCATCGTTCAGGTAGTAGATGAAGAGCTGGGCGACGATTATGCAAAGCTGGGCGGCTTGACAGCCGAGGAGGACCTGAACGAGCCTACGATACAGAGTATAAGGAAGCGTCTGCCTTGGCTACTCATATTGATGGTGCTGGGCATGGTGGTATCCGGCGTGGTAGGCCTGTTTGAGGGCATAATGGCGCAGCTTACCATAATAGTCAGCTTCCAGTCCCTCATACTGGACATGGCGGGCAACGTGGGCACTCAGTCCCTTGCGGTTACTATCCGCGTACTTATGGATGAAACGCTGACCGGCAGGCAGAAGCTGGAGCTGGTGTGCAAGGAGGGCCGTATAGGCCTGTTAAACGGACTGATACTCGGGGCGGCATCATGCGGCGTGGTAGGGCTTTACATAATGCTCTTCAAGGCCAAGACGGCGGCCTTCGCCTTCGGCATATCGGGCTGCATAGGCGTGGCGCTGCTGCTTGCGATGGCGGTATCCAGCATAGTGGGGACCTGCGTGCCTCTGCTCTTCAAAAAACTGGGCGTAGACCCCGCCGTGGCTTCCGGCCCGCTGATAACAACTCTGAACGACCTTACCGCAGTAGTGGCCTATTACGGCCTTGCGTGGCTGCTGCTGATAAACACCTTCGGCTTCGGGGCGTAATAAAAGGGCGGATATAAAAGCGCGCGGCAAATCAGCGGCTGCCGGCAGCAACAGCGGGTTGCTTGGCGAATGGGGCATATGCTGATAAAATGAGGGTGAAGGAGGCGATCTGCATGGAAACAAAAAATATAATTTTTGAACTGCGAACAAACAGAGGATTATCTCAAGACGAACTTGCAGAAAGGATATGCGTTACACGCCAGGCCGTATCGCGCTGGGAAAATGGAGAGACCGTACCGAATACCGAGACGTTAAAGCTGCTGTCCAAGCTGTTCGACGTATCGATCAACACTCTCCTGGGCTCTCCGCGAAAGCTGATCTGCCAATGCTGCGGTATGCCCCTTGAGGATTCTGTTATCAGCAAAGAGCCCGATGGCGACTTCAACGAGGATTATTGCAAATGGTGCTATGCGGAGGGCCAATTCGCGTATAAATCGAAGGAGGCTCTGCTCGATTACCTCGTCGCCAATATGCCCAACCCGGACAATTTGCAGGAGGAGGACAGGCGCGCTCAATTCGATTCATATCTTTCCCGGCTGAAGCACTGGAAATAACGCGCATCTGCACAGCCTTTATTTGACATAAGGCGTTTTTTTCACATTAAAACGATAAAGATCCTCCGTATGGCTGATGGCATACGGAGGATCGGGTTTTTATATGCACGCAAAATTCAAGCGCGTATCACATCACCCCGAGGTTCCGCGCAACCCGGGTGATGAAATCGTGTACGTTGGCCACGATGGTGGTTGCGCTGAGGCTGCCACGGTCCAGAAGCTTATTCACCACGAACTCGTCAGAGTCAACGGCGTAGAAGTACACGGGGCGTATGCTGCCGTCCTTCTGTACCCGGAATGAGGGGGTCATGTTGCCGGTGGCGATGGTGTGCAGCATGGTGGCAAGGCATATGACGGTGGTAGCGTCGCGTACCATGTCCCGCATTGCGTTGGCGGCCTGATATACGTCGCCTATCACCTCGGGCAGGGGGCCGTCGTCGCGAATGGAGCCTGCCAGCACGAAGGGGACGTTATTCCTTACGCAGCTCACCATTATGCCGTTATCCAGCTTATACTCCTCCACAAATGCGGGTATGGAGCCTGAGCGGCGCACCAGGTTAAGCACGTCCAGATGGTTGTAGTGGCCGTTTGGCATGGATTTCTGGGTGTATATGTCCTGACCGAGGGCGGTGTGCAGGTAAGCCCCCTCAAGGTCGTGGGTAGCCAGGGCGTTGCCCGCCATGAGGCCGTGAACGTAGCCGTTTTCCACTATGGCCTGCATGGCCCGCCGGGCGTCACGGTCGAAAGCGAAGGCGGGGCCCATCACCCAGACTACCTTGCCGTGCTGCTTTTCGTATTTTAAAAGCTCGGTGAGCTGGTCGTAATCCCTCGAATATGAGGTTTCGCGGCTGCGGCCCTGACGGAACACAAAGGCGTCCTCCAAGGCGTCCTCACCGCCCGCGAAGCCGTTGGCGTGTACGAATATGCCGTCCCTACCGCTTTCCGTGCGGCCCAGCAGCACGAGATCGCCCTTTTTTATGTTGCGGGCCTCCACCACGTCCAGGCGGTTTGACTCAGGCCGGTATACCACGCAGGAGTCCATGCGGCTTTCCCCGGCAAGCAGCCACCGGCCATTTATTTTAAAGTATTCCGGGAACATGGAGGTGCTGTGGTAGCCCTCCGGCACTATGCCGTCCCGCTCCGCAGGGGCCATGGCAGCGTCGGGGGCGTTTCTGAATATATCAAGGCCGAAATCCGGGGCCTTGTACCGGGGCATTTCAAAGGACATGTGGTTTCCTCCTCATCAGCAGAGAGTGGCATACATTACAGCCTTTATGGTGTGCATGCGGTTTTCCGCCTCGTCAAACACCACGCTCTGCCTGCCCTCGAATACCTCATCCGTGACTTCCATCTCGGATATGCCGAACTTCTTGGCTATCTCCGCGCCTATGGTGGTGCGGGTATCGTGGAAGGAGGGGAGACAGTGCATGAATATGGCGGTATCCCTGGCGTTTTTCATGGCGGCGGCGTTTACCTGATAGGGGGTGAGCAGGCTTATCCGCTCCGCCCATACGCCCTCCGGCTCGCCCATGGATACCCATATGTCGGTGTAGATAACGTCGGCGTTGGCGGTGCCCTCCTTTACGTCCTCGGTGAGGGTGACGGTGCAGCCGTTTTCCGCCGCGATGGCACGGCAGGTGTTCACCAGCTCCTGGGCGGGGAACAGCGCCTTTGGCGCGCAGGCGGTGAAGTTAAGGCCCATCTTGGCGCAGGCTACCATGAGGGAATTGCCCATGTTGTTGCGGGCGTCTCCCATGTAGGTGAAGTTCACGCCCTTGAGGCGGCCCAGCTTTTCCTCGATGGTGAGCAGGTCCGCAAGCATCTGGGTGGGGTGGAACTGATCCGTTAGGCCGTTCCATACGGGGACGCCGGCGTACTTTGCAAGCTCCTCCACAAGCTGCTGGCTGTAGCCCCGGTACTCTATGCCGTCGTACATCCTGCCCAGCACCCGCGCCGTGTCGGGTATGCTCTCCTTTTTGCCCATCTGGGAGGAGCCGGGGTCAAGATAGGTCACCCCCATTCCCAGGTCGCGCCCCGCCACCTCGAAGGAGCAGCGGGTGCGGGTGGAGGTCTTTTCAAAGAGGAGCACTATGTTCTTGCCGTCCAGATACTTATGCTGTACCCCTGCCCGCTTCATGCTCTTGAAGTCCTTTGAAAGCTCCAGAAGATAGCGTATTTCGGCAGAGGTGAAGTCCAATAGCTTGAGGTAGCTTTTGCCGCGAAGATTTACTGCCATGATTGTGGCCTCCTTTTAAGTTTATTTATATGATGATTTCTTTTTAATCGCGCCATAGGGGCATGCTCATGCACCTGGGGCCGCCCCGCCCCCGGGAAAGCTCCGAGCTGGGCATTTCCAGCACGGTTATGCCGTTGTCCCGGAGTATGTTGTTGGTTATGCCGTTCCGGTCGTAGGCCGCCACGACGCCGGGGGAAATGCAGAGAGTGTTGGAGGCGTCGTTCCACTGCTCCCTCTCAGAGGCGATGGGATCCTTGCCGCCGCAGCGTATGAGGGACACGCTGTCCAGCTCCAGCTTTTCTTTGAATATATCCTCCAGAGGCTGGGTCAGCTCCCGGGCCCTTATGGCCTTGGGGCCGTTGCCCGGGGTTATTTCGTATATGCGCAGCGTTTCCCGTATGCCGGGGTGCATCACGAATTTGCCGGTATCCACCTGAGTGAGCACCGTATCAAGGTGCATGAAAGCGCGTATGTCGGGTATATCCAGTGCAAGCACCGTGCGTATCTTGCAGCCGGGGTCGCTGAACATATTTGCGGAGAGGAGCTCCACCGCCTCGGGGCTGGTGCGCTGGGAAAGACCCACCGCAAGGACGGATTCCGAAAGGTTCAGCACGTCGCCTCCCTCTATGCAGAAGGGCATATCCGGGGTGTAGTAGAGGGGGACCTGCCCGGCGAAATCCGGATGATAGCCCAATATGTAGCGGGCGTATATGGTCTCCCGCCGGCGGGTCTCGGAGTACATCTTATTAAGGCTTACGCCTGTGCCTATGGAGGCGAAGGGATCCCGGGTGAAGTAAAGGTTGGGTATGGGCTCCAGCGCGAAGCGGCCCTCCCGGCGCACAAGGTCGGTAAGGGGGCTTTTGCCCTTTAGGGAAAGCTCTGACATGAGCACGCCGGCCATTGTCTTTTCTATCAGCTCAAGATCGTCCTGTATATTTGAAAGGTATCTGAAAAGCGGCTCGTGGCAGCTTTCGGCCAGGGGGCCTCCAAGGGATATGAACTCGCCTATAAAGGCCTTGCGCAGTTCCGGCCGATTGGATATGGTCTCAGCCATGAGCTTTTCGAGGTAGACCACCTCCACGCCGTTGTCCGTAAGGGCTTGGGCGAAGGCGTCGTGCTCCCGCTGGGCTGCAGCGAGATAGGGTATGTCGTCGAACAAAAGCTGCTCGAGGCTGGTGGGGGTCAGGTGCTCGAGCTCCAGCCCCGGCCTGTGCAGCAGGACCTTTTTCAATGGGCCCGTTTCGCTGGTAACATGTATAGGCATTAGCTTTTCTCCTTTTGCTTGACTGTCAGTTAAATTTTATCATTTTTTCGCCCCTGCCGCAGGACAAATGAATTAGGGGCAACGGTATTTTACGCCCTAAAATACAGCCATATAAGGCAAAAACCCCACGGCAACTGAGCCTTGCCATGGAAATGCCGCTGCGGTAAAATACAATATAAGATCGTAAATTTGTCCTATACTGCTTTGAAGGGAGCTTTTGCCGTGAAAGATACCGTACAGATACAGCCGGGCCACTGCTCGGAGATAGACCCACGCAGGCTTTTTTCTGTGGCGCGGGAGGTGATAGCCGCACCCACCCAGCCCCTGATACATCAGGGAGCCCGCTTTTTATACGTGAGCAAGGGGGAAGGTACGCTGCTGCTTCAGGGAAGGGGATACCGCCTAAGGGAGGGTACGCTCGTGGCCATAATGCCGTGGCAGATAAGCGAGGTTACGGAGGTATCCGCGCCGCTGACCTACTACCTGATACGTTATCAGCTGGATGCGGTGAATCTCGCCCTCAAGTCCCTTTGCAGCATAGCTCAGGACGACGAAGAGCTTCTTTCCCGAATAGAGGCTGCGCCGGTAGTTATATGCGGCGGCAGGGGAAGCTGATCCGCAGTATGCCGTCCAGCTGGGGTTTGGGCAGCTTCAGGGCCGCGTACACATGGCTGGGCTTGCCCTTGTGGCAGGCGGAGCCGGAGGACAGCGACGGCGGCCACTCGTCTGCCTATGCCATAAGCCTTATAATAGAGCTTATGATACTCTTCTGCCGTCAGGGACAGGGGAAGGAAGGCAGGGCTTCCGCAGCGGCGGGGGGCAGGAGCGAGGCGGCGCTGCTGCGCTATATTTATACCCATTTGAACGAAAAGCTGACCATAACGGAGCTTTCCGCCATGTTTTACATGAGCGAGGGCTCAATACGCAAGTACATAAGGGAGGTGAGCGGCCTGTCCTTCTTTGACCTGCTGGCCGAGATGCGGGTCACCCGCACCATGAACTTCCTGCTCTATACGGACTTCACCCTTGAGGAGATAGCCGGCATACTGGGCTATGTGGATGCCTCCCACATGTCCAAGGTGTTTGCCGCCAGAATGGGGACCAAGGCGGGGGAATACCGCAAAACCTACCAGCTGATATCCGAGCAGTGCGGCATACGGGAGACCCGCAGGGCTTACGATATAGTGTGCAGCATATACCGCAATTATGCCGAAAAACTGACGGCGGAATCCGTAGCGAAGAAGTTTGGCATCAGCCGCGACGAATTGCAGCGCATGCTGCTCTGCCTTGTGGAAAAGAATTTCGACAGCTTTCTGAACTATGTGCGAGTGCAGCAGGCCTGCCGCCTGCTCACCACCACCGCCGCCACCATCACCTCTATCGCCATAGAGGTGGGCTACAACACCGTAAAGTCCTTTACGAGAAACTTCCTGCGCTTCATGGTGATGACGCCAAGCAGCTACCGGAAGGCGGCGCAGGGCGCGATGGGCAAATAAACGAAAGGAAAAAGAAAAATGGAGCATGGATTCATAAACCTTACGCCTGAAAACATTATGGACGAGCACCTGTGCTGCATAATCCGCAGCAGGAAGCCCCACCCCGGCGTTGAGGCGAAGCGCCAATGGCTGGCTGAGCGGCTTGGGGAGGGACACGTTTTCCGCAAGTTAAATGTAAAGGGCTGTGTATTTATAGAATATGCCCCCTTGGAGACAGCGTGGACCCCCATACTGGGAGACAACTATTATTACATATACTGCCTGTGGGTGCTGGGCGAGCACAAGGGGCACGGCTACGGCCGGCAGCTTATGGAATACTGCCTGAATGACGCGAAGGAAAGGGGCAAGTCCGGCGTATGTATGCTGGGGGCGGAGAAACAGAAGGCCTGGCTGTCGGATCAGGCTTTTGCCATGAAGTACGGCTTTGAAGAGGTGGACAGCACCAAGGACGGGTATAAGCTCCTTGCGCTGTCCTTTGACGGAACGCTGCCGCACTTCGCCCCAAATGCCAAAAAGCAGGCCATAGAGAACAAAGAGCTGACGGTACCATCAGTTGACAAGGACACACAAGGTTTTAGGAGCCAAACAGCACGGCA
>ERZ779840.2579-NODE-2579-length-15421-cov-3.058766_pt1 | contig 15421 bp, 11 predicted proteins | sample MGYA00511561_ERZ779840 | MGnify/ENA primary metagenome ERZ779840 (study PRJEB29588, sample SAMEA2162036) | human gut metagenome | biome: human gut; feature: human-associated habitat; material: faeces | place: Denmark | collected 2008/2010 ...
TGGTACCGGCAAGCGTTTCATAATGCATTTGTCTTGGGTTCATAATGATGCCTCCTTAAATGGTAATCGTAACTATGTATAGTATAGCACAGTTCGTGCGGCGTGTCGCTTGACATTTTTCGCGTAGCAGATAAAATAGAAGGGTCTTTTGAAAAAGAGATTAAGGAGTGTGAAAATGAGTAAAAATTTCAAAAAAATGTTGTCTTACTATAAGCCATACCGCTGTATTTTCTGGGCGGATATGTTTTTTGCCGTAACGGCATACGGTGTCTGCTGCCGTCGCGCTGGCGATTCCGTTAGTGATACGCTACGTCACCTACACGCTTGTGTACGAGGATAAGGCGCAGATCATGTTCCAGATCAAAATCATTGCGGCTGCACTGTTTGCAATGGTGGCGGCAGACTGTTACAGCAAGTTTTTTATCTCGAATTACGGCCATGTGATGGGAGCGAAAATCGAGTACAACATGCGTGCCGAGATTTTTGAGCATCTGCAGAAATTATCCTTTTCGTTCTATGATAACCAGAAGGTCGGGCAGCTGATGAGCCGGATCACGACGGATCTGTTTGACATCACGGAGCTGATGCACCACGGACCGGAGAATATTATTCTCTCGGCGATCAAGATCATCGGTGCGTTTGTGATTCTGGTCAATATCAGCCCGCTTCTGGCGCTGGCGGCGTTCATCGTCCTGCCGTTTATGTTTGCGTACGCGTATTACCTGAATGGCAAAATGCGGCGTGCGTTCCGCCAGAACCGTGTGAAGATTGCGGAGATCAACGGGCAGATTGAGGATAACCTCTCCGGTATCCGCGTGGTAAAGTCGTTTGCCAACGAGGAGATTGAGAAGAAAAAGTTTAAGATTGGAAATGCGGGATTTTTGTCTGCCAAGAAGAACAGCTATCATTATATGGGAAGCTTTCAGGCGGGATTGGGCGCGTTCACGACACTGATTCAGGTCAACGTCATTCTCGCCGGAACCATCCTTATTGCAAACGGTAAGGTCAATGTCAGTGATCTTGTCACATTTGTGCTCTACATCAGTGTATTTACCGATCCCGTGCGGACATTGATCGATTTCACGGAGCAGTTTCAGAACGGGTACAGCGGTTTCGAGCGCTTCTGCGAGATCATGGAGATCGAGCCGGACATCAAGGATCGGGCGGATGCAAAAGAGCTTACCGATGTGCGCGGAGATATTACTTTTGAAGATGTGTCGTTTCAGTACGAGGAGAATACTGAACAGGTATTGCAACATATCAATCTGACGGTCCCGGCGGGCTCTTACATGGCGCTTGTCGGAGCGTCCGGAGCGGGAAAAAGCACACTCTGCTCCCTGATTCCGCGGTTTTATGATGTGACGGAGGGGGCGGTGAAGGTCGACGGAACGGACGTGCGGGACCTCACCTTAAAGAGTCTGCGCGACCACATCGGAATGGTACAGCAGGACGTGTATCTGTTTGTCGGAACCGTGTATGAGAATATCCGTTACGGAAGACCGGATGCCACGAGGGAGGAAGTCATCGAGGCGGCGAAAAATGCCAATGCCCATGAATTTATTATGTCATTGCCGCAGGGATATGAGACTGACATCGGACAGCGGGGCATCAAGCTTTCCGGCGGACAGAAGCAGCGCCTCTCAATCGCGCGCGTCTTTTTGAAAAACCCGCCGATCCTGATCTTTGACGAGGCGACGTCGGCACTCGACAATGAGAGTGAAAAGGTGGTTCAGGACTCCCTGGAAAAACTGGCGAAAAACCGTACCACATTCGTGATTGCACACCGCCTTTCCACGATCAAGAATGCCGAGAAGATTCTTGTGCTGACCGAAAACGGCATCGAGGAAGAGGGAACGCATGAGGAACTCCTCGCAAAGAAGGGAATTTATGAAAAACTGTATCACATGCAGTTTCAGAAGCAGTGAACCGGAGAAATATTATAAAAAATATATGAAAAAAATGCATATGATTTGCAAAATGGAGGAAAAACGAGTAAAATATATGTGTTTTGGAACAAATGATGTATTGTAAGGAAAGGAAGAGATAGATATGACAAAGATTGACATTATTTCAGGATTCTTAGGCGCCGGAAAGACGACTTTCATCAAGAAGATGATTGATGAAGTGTTCACAGGCGAGAAGCTGGTGCTGATCGAGAACGAGTTCGGGGAGGTCGGCATTGACGGAGGATTTTTAAAGGATGCGGGAATTCAGATCACCGAGATGAACTCCGGCTGTATCTGCTGCTCACTGGTTGGTGATTTCGGCAGAAACCTGCATGAGGTGATCGGCAAGTATCATCCGGATCGTATCCTGATCGAGCCGTCAGGCGTCGGCAAGCTCTCGGATGTCATGAAGTCTGTGATTGACGTGGAGAAGGAAGAGGATGTAAAGCTGAACGGGCTCATCACGGTTGTAAACGCATTAAAGGCGAGCAAGCAGATGAAGGCATTCGGCGAGTTTTTCAATAACCAGATCGAATATGCAACCACTGTTGTGTTAAGCCGCAGCCAGAATGCGACGCCGGAGCAGCTGGAGCTCTGCGTAAAGCAGATTCAGTCCATCAACGATAAGGCTGCCATCATCACGACCCCGTGGGATTCCATCCGTGGAGAGCAGATTTTAAAGGTGGTAGAGGGACAGGATTCTCTTGAGAGAAAGCTGATGGCAGAGCAGCATGCGAAGGAAGAAGCCGAGGAGCATGAGCACGAGCATCATCACGACCATGACGACCATGAGCATCACCATGACCACGACGATCATGATCATGAGCATCATCACGACCATGACGATCACGACCACGAGGATCACGATCATGAGCATCATCACGATCATGACGAGCATGACCATGAGGATCACGATCATGAGCATCACCACGACCACGACGAGCATGACCATGAGCATCATCACGAGCACGGCGAGAACTGTACCTGCGGCTGCCACGATCACGATCATGAGCATCACCATCATCATGCGGATGAGGTGTTTACAAGCTGGGGAAAAGAGACGCCGCGTAAGTTTACCAAGGCAAAGATTGAGGATGTCTTAAAGACTCTGTGCGAGACGGACGACTATGGAACCATTCTCCGTGCGAAGGGCATGGTGGAGGATGAGAACGGCTCCTGGATTTATTTTGACATGGTGCCGGGGGAGTACGAGCTGCGTGACGGCGAGCCGGATTATACGGGACGTCTGTGCGTGATCGGAACAGATATCGACGAGCACAGATTAGAGGAGTTATTTGGAATCGCTTAAGCTGTGAAGACTGCCTTTTAATAGTGAGATAAGACAGAGAGGAATAGAACATGCAGGAGATACCGATTTATTTATTTACCGGATTCATGGACAGTGGCAAGACGACTCTGATCAAGGAGACGCTGCTGGAGAACGGGTTTGCCGATCAGGGAAAGAGCCTGATCATCTGCTGTGAAGACGGAGAGGTGGAATATGATGAGGCAGAGTTGAAAAAAATCAATGCAAGCCTCGTGATGGTGGAGAATGAGGAAGATTTTACTGCTGATTTTCTCAATGCCATCAATATGAAATATCTGCCGGATCAGGTGTTCATCGAATATAACGGAACCTGGGGAATGGATACGCTCACCGAGACGGAGCTTGCGCGCGGGTGGATGGTGGTGCAGTCCCTTGCGACCGTGGATGCGACCACCTTTGATATGTATCTTGCCAATATGCGCACGATGATTATGGAACAGCTGTTTCAGGCGGATGTCGTGATCTTTAACCGCTGTGACGACAGCACGGATAAGGGAAAATACCGCAGAAATGTCAAGGCGCTCAACCGTAAGGCACAGCTTGTGTATGAGCGCGCGGACGGATCGCTCGACGAGCGCGAGGAGGAGCTGCCGTTTGACATCTCGGGAGATGAACTGGAGATTACAGATGCGGATTATGCAATCTGGTATATGGACTGCCTGGACAACCCGAAGAAATACGAGGGGAAGAAAGTCAGCTTTCTGGCGCTTGTATACAATCCTGACAAGCTCAAGAAGGGCATTTTTGTTCCGGGACGTTTTGCGATGACCTGCTGTGTGGAGGATATTACCTTCATCGGATTTAAGTGCAAATATCCGGATGAGGATAAGATTCCGCACAAGTCCTGGATTCATATTACAGCGCAGATCAAGGTGGAGTTTGGAAGAGAGTACAAGGGAAAAGGACCGGTACTGTATCCGATTTCCATTACACCTGCAGAAAAGCCGGAAGACGAACTTGTTTATTTTTCATAGGAGCAGAGTGCGTGGGCATTTTTTGAGAACCTCCTTGCTGGCAGAATGCCGGCAGGGAGGTTTTTGTTTATAATGTAATACAATGAAAGAAATACTGGATATTTACAAAAACGTGCGAAACATCTACAATGAAAGTGATAAAGTGTCATATTGCAGTATGAACGGAGGAAACAGATGAAAAAATTAGGTTTAGGACCGAAAATGATTTTGAGCTTTCTTGTGGCGATTGCGGGAAGTGTTGTGATCTGTGGATTGATTACATACAGCCGCACGAAGAATGTGCTGAACAGCAACATGCAGCTCACAAGCGAGCAGACGTTAGAGAGCGCGTTGAACAGTCTGCAGACGTACGAGAAGACGATCAGCCTTCCGGTGGATCTTCTGACACGCAAGACTTCCATCAAGCAGCTGGAGTACGAGGATCAGTTTGATGACTATATTGCCAACGTACAGGATGAACTGGTGGCGGCGTGCAAGGTAACGCAGGGATCGGTGCGAAGTTATTATGCGACGTCCAGCGGAAAACTTATCACCGGATGGGTGAAGTATGAGGACAACGGTGATAAGACGGCGATGAACACCATCGAGGAAAATGTGGATCTGTCCGGGGAAGACTGGTATGTGAACTGCCAGGGCAGAAAGGCAAAAGTAAATTCTATTTTCAGCTATATCACACAGCCTTATGAGGATCCGCAGACAGGCGGGCAGATCTTCACCGTAGCGCAGGAGGTCAAATACAAAGATGTCTTAATGGGCGTTGTGGCGATGGATATTGATGCGGCGCAACTGGAGAATTATATCAGGAATATCCGCATTCTCAACACGGGATTTGCCATGCTGATCGATGCGGACGGCAATATTGTGATCGACAGTGACAAAAATACCTTTGCGGACGGAAATGTGACGGGTCTGGAATTCTGGACGCCGATTTCCGGAGAACTGAAGTCTCTGGAGGAGCAGAAGAGCGCCCTGGAGGAAGCGGGCGATGAGAGCGCTTCCGACATCACACTGGAGTCTGTATACACGATGCGTGCAGATGGCATGGACTGTGCGGTGACCGCGATGACAGACCAGGTGACAGGCTGGATTCTTCTGGGCTGCATCAGCGATGTCGAGAACACCGGCAATCTTGCGAAGATCAACGGTGCGCTGGTATTTGCGGGTGCGTTCGGAGTGATCTTCGGTATTGTGATCGCGCTTATTACCGCGTACAGCCTTGTGCGTGAGATCAAAAAGATTGAGCGTGCGACAGCTGCTGTGGCAGAGGGAGATTTTACCCAGACGATTGCGGTCACCAGAGGAGACGAGTTCGGTGCGCTGGAGACGCATTTTAACGATATGGTCAAGGATGTATCCACAGTGATCCGTGAGGTGGAGGATAAGTCCAGACATATTTTAGAGACTTCGGATCATATTTCCGAGATCGCGGGAGATACCAGAAGCACGATGGGACAGGTCGCGGAGGCGATCTCGAGCGTGGCTGACGGTGCGGTGAAGCAGGCGGAGAGCACGCAGGAGGCAAGCAGTGAGGTGGACAACCTCAAGAACAGTCTGGAGTCCTCCAGAGATTGTGTCAGCGAGATCAACCAGATGACCGAGGAGACGAACCGGATCAGTTCGGAGGGACTCGGCAGCGTGAAGGATCTGATCGAAAAATCACAGAAGACCGTAGAGAAGTCGAGCATGTCCCTTGCAGTGATGAATGAGATGATTGCCAGCATTGACAAGATTTTCTATATTTCCGATGCGATTGCGGATATTACGGCACAGACCAATTTGCTTTCCCTGAATGCTTCTATCGAGGCGGCGAGAGCCGGAGAGATGGGCAAGGGATTTGCGGTCGTTGCAGACGAGATCCGGAAGCTGGCGGATGAGTCCAAGGAATCAACGGATGAGATCAAGAAGATTATCACCGAGATTACGGACAAGTCCAAGCAGGTGGAAGAGACCATGCAGGAGAACGAGGAGCTTCAGTCGGAGCAGCAGAAAGCGATCGAGCGCACGGAAGAGGTATTCCGTCAGATTATCACGCAGATTGAGCAGCTGAATGCCGGCATGGAGAACATCAACCGGCTCAATGCGGACATGTCATCCAACAAGGATACGGTCGTAAGTCGTATGGAGGCGATTGCATCCGTATCGGAGCAGTCGGCAGCGGCGACGGAAGAGGTCAATGCATCCACAGATCAGGTCAACACGACGATGGCAGACATCACGGACTACACAAAGACACTTCAGAATATCGCGCAGGATTTGGAGCAGACGATCGAGAAGTTCCGTCTGATGGAAATTTAAAAATAAGGTTGACAAATACACGTTAATGTATTAAAGTAAATGACATACCGATAAACCTTTGAGAAAGAGTAGTAGACATTTATCCGAGATCACAGAGAGCTGCAGGCGGTGGGATTGCAGTATGGAGGGATTTGTTGAATGGACTTTTGAGGGCGGCCTGAACAGTGGATACGCAGGTAGGAGCCGCCGGGAACCGGACCCGTTATCCATCCGGCATGTATGATAGTGCATGAAGTGAGTGGACATTTTGTCAAGATGAGTGGTACCGCGATAATATTAGTTTATTACCGTCTCAAGCAATAGCTTGAGACGGCTTTTTTTATGTAATAGGAAAAAGGAGGAAATGATTATGAAAAAGAAAATGATGACAGCAGTTCTTGCAATGACGATGGTGGCAACAGCGGTGGCAGGCTGCGGAAGCAGTTCCGGCTCCGGTACGACCGTGGAATTGACCAATGAGGCAGGAGGAGACGCGCAGGCGGAGATACAGAAGGCAGAGGCAGACCAGACAGCGGCGGAGGGAACCGTATATAAAGTCGGTATTGTACAGTATGTGGATGATGCTTCCTTAAATCAGATTGAAAAAGCGATTGAAGCGGAACTCACAGCAAAAGGAGCAGAGCTCGGAGTTACCTTTGATTATGCGGATTACACGTTCAACGGGCAGGCAGATCAGTCGATTCTGACACAGATTGCAGCGGATCTGGTGGCGGATGATGTGGATCTGATTATCCCGATTGCGACGCCGACCGCAGTCGTGATGCAGAGTGCGACCGAGGAGAATCAGATTCCGGTTGTATTTTCCGCGGTGTCGGATCCGGTGGGCGCCGGACTGGCGGCAGATGTGAACGCACCGGGTTCCAATATTACAGGAACGTCAGATGCCATCGACACGGCAGCGATTTTTGATCTGATGCTGGCGGCAAATCCGGATACCGCAAAGGTCGGACTGCTCTATGATAAGAGTCAGGCTTCCTCCCTTGGTGCGATTGAGGACGCAAAGGCATACTGCGATGAGAAGGGAATCGCCTATGTGGAGAAGACCGGTACGACCTCTGCGGAGGTGCAGGCGGCAGCAGATGCCCTGGTGGCAGAGGGTGTAGACGCAGTGTTTACCCCGCAGGACAACACCGTCATGACGGCAGAACTTTCCATCTTTGAGAAGTTCATCGATGCGGGAATCCCGCACTACACAGGAGCGGACTCCTTCGCATTAAACGGAGCATTCTGCGGTTACGGAGTCAATTATGAGGAGCTTGGTACAAAGACAGCCGATATGGCAGTCGATATTCTGGTAAACGGAGCCGATCCGGCGGCAACTCCGATCGAGACCTTAGAGCGCGGAATTGTGACCGTAAATACAGAGACGGCAGAAGCACTTGGACTGGACTACTCCATGTTTAAAGATATGTGTTCGGAAGTTATTGAGACAGTAACGGCAGAGGAGTTTGAATAATATGGGATCAATCATCACTTTATCGATCGTGCAGAGTGCACTGGAACTGGGATTTATTTATGCACTGGTTGCGCTTGCACTGTTCATTTCGTTTAGTATTTTAAATATAGCGGATCTGTCAACGGACGGATGTTTTACGCTGGGATGTGCAGTGTGCGCTTCGGTTACGCTGGCAGGACATCCGGTACTCGGACTTTTGGCGGCGATGGCTGCCGGTGTGTGTTCCGGTTTTGTGACGGCATTTTTGCAGACCAGACTCGGCATACAGTCGATTCTGGCAGGAATCATTGCCAACACCGGACTTTACACGATCAATATTGCGGTGATGGGATTCGCCTCCAACCTGAATCTGTTTGCCTGCGATTCCGTATTTACATGGGCAAAAGACGCGATCGGCGGAACCTGGTATAAGCTGATCGTGGCGGCAGTGATTGTCGCACTGGTCGGCGTATTGATCTCTCTGTTTTTAAATACGAGACTCGGACTTTCCATCCGGGCAACCGGGGATAATCCGGATATGGTGCGGGCATCCAGTATCAATACGGGAATGATGATTACGATCGGTCTGTGCGTCGCCAATGCGCTGACGGGACTCTCCGGCGGACTGCTCGCGCAGTACCAGAAGTCCTGTGATATTAACCTTGGAACCGGCATGGTGACGATCGCGCTCGCCAGCCTGATTATCGGAGAGACGATCATCGGAAAGGGCAGCATGTTAAAGCGGGTCATCGGCGTGATTCTGGAAAGCTGTCTATACCGTTTTATCGTGGCGGTGGCGCTTCGCCTGAATGTCCCGGCAGAGTGCTTAAAGCTGGTGTCCTCCATTATTGTGGCGGTGGCGATCGCTTTCCCGTACCTAAAGAAGCAGGCGGTGTTCTACCGGCAGAAACGGGCGGCAAAAGCGGAGAATGAGCAGTATATTGCGGAATTACTGAGAGAAGAACGGATGGGAAAAGGAGGAAATGCGTGATATGGCTAAAATGCTAAGGCAGATAGACGATGAGGCGCTGGAAAGACCGTTTAATAAAGCGCAGTTCATTCGCCTGCTGAAAGAGAATCCATGCTGATTATGAAAAATGTCAGCAAGACCTTTAATCCCGGCACCGTCAATGAAAAGTGTGCCCTAAACGGCGTCAATCTGACGCTTGGCGCCGGAGATTTCGCAACGATCGTCGGCAGCAACGGCGCAGGAAAATCTACCCTGTTCAATGCAATCACCGGAGCTTTTTTCCCGGACCGCGGTCTGATCATGCTCGGCGGGGAGGATATTACCTATCAGCAGGAGCATGTGAGAAGCAAAGTGATCGGTCATCTGTTTCAGGATCCGTTAAAGGGAACGGCGCCGCACATGACGATCGAGGAAAACATGGCGCTCGCCTATCTTCGGACGACAACCTCCCGGAATGCATATTTCAGCAGGATCAACGCGGCGGATAAGAAAAAATTCAGAGAGCAGCTGGCGCTGCTTGACATGGGATTGGAAGACCGCATGAAACAGCCGGTGGGACTTCTTTCCGGCGGTCAGCGCCAGGCACTCACACTTCTCATGGCGACGATGGTCACACCGAAAATTCTTCTTCTGGATGAGCACACGGCAGCGCTCGATCCGGCGACGGCAGAGAAGGTGCTGCATCTGACCAGACAGATTGTGGCAGAGCGGCAGATCACCTGTCTGATGGTGACGCACAACATGCACCAGGCGCTGACGCTCGGCAACCGGACATTGATGATGAACGCGGGAAACATTGTGTTGGACGTTGTGGGAGAGGAACGTGCGGCGATGTCGGTGGATGACTTGTTGGAGCAGTTTGCGCTCCGCGCGGGAAAGGCGCTCGATAACGACCGTATCCTATTTTCCAAAGTGGAGACACAGGAGTAGGGCGCAGGGAGAAAAAACGTCACATACAGTCCGAAACGAAGTCGGAATAGCAGATATAAACAGAAAATATGGGAAAAGCCGTTGAAATGTAGGGGCTTTTCCTTTATTATATTAAGATAGTACAAAGGGCGAGGAGGAAATTATGTATCCGATTGTTAAAAAAGAAAAGCTGGCAGACAAGATCTATCTGATGGATGTCAAGGCACCGCGTGTTGCACAGTATTGCGAACCGGGACAGTTTGTCATTGTCAAGATTGATGAGCAGGGGGAGCGTATTCCGCTCACAATCTGTGATTATAACAGGGAAGCCGGTACGATCACGATCGTATTTCAGACGGTGGGAGCTTCCACACAGCGTATGGTATCCTTGGAGCAGGGGGATGCGTTCGCAGATTTCGTGGGACCGCTTGGATGTCCTTCTGATCTGATTGATGAGGATATCGAGGAACTGAAGAAGAAAAAGATTGTGTTCATCGCGGGCGGCGTCGGTACCGCACCGGTGTATCCGCAGGTAAAGTGGCTGCATGAGCATGGTGTGGACTGTGATGTGATTATGGGATCCCGCAATAAGGAGCTTCTGATTCTTGAGGATGAGATGCGGGCAGTGGCAGCGAATCTCTATGTGACGACGGATGACGGCTCTTACGGCTTTCACGGAACCGGCACGGCGCAGCTGCAGGAACTCTGGGATAATGGAAAGCGTTATGACCACTGTGTGGCGATCGGACCAATGATCATGATGAAATTTGTCTGCAAATTGACAAAAGAATTAGGAATTCCAACCGTTGTTTCCATGAATCCGATCATGGTAGACGGAACCGGAATGTGTGGTGCCTGCCGTCTGGTTGTAGGCGATGAGGTAAAATTTGCATGTGTAGACGGACCGGAGTTCGACGGACATCTGGTTGATTTTGACCAGGCAATGAGAAGACAGGCCCAGTATAAGACCGAAGAGGGAAGAGCCATGCTGAAATTACAGGAAGGTGCAACACATCACGGTGGATGCGGCAATTGTAACAGTTAAAAATCAGAAATTTTGCAGATCAGAGAGAAAACTGTCTGGTCAGTTACATAGAATCAGGAGGAAAAAATGGACGTATTAACTAGAGTTCCGGTTCGTGAGCAGGAGCCAGCCGTTCGTGCAGCGAACTTTGAAGAAGTATGTTTGGGATATAACGAAGAAGAGGCAATGGCAGAAGCTGCCCGCTGCTTAAACTGTAAAAATGCACAGTGCATGAAGGGATGTCCGGTATCCATCAATATTCCGGGATTTATCGCAGAAGTCAAAGAAGGTAATTTTGAGGCTGCTTACCATGTGATCAGCGAGTCTTCCGCACTTCCGGCAGTCTGTGGCCGTGTATGTCCACAGGAGACACAGTGCGAGGGAAAATGTATCCGTGGAATCAAAGGAGAGCCTGTAGCGATCGGTAAATTAGAGCGTTTTGTTGCGGACTGGGCAAGAGAACATGGCATTAAACCGAAAAAGGCAGAAAAGTTAAATGGACATAAAGTAGCAGTGATCGGCTCAGGTCCGGCAGGTCTTACCTGTGCAGGAGATCTTGCAAAGCTTGGTTATGATGTGACGATTTTCGAAGCATTGCATCAGGCAGGCGGTGTTTTGGTTTACGGTATCCCTGAATTCCGTCTTCCAAAGCAGAAAGTGGTTGCCGCTGAAGTGGAAAACGTGAAAGCATTGGGGGTTAAGATCGAGACCAACGTTGTCATCGGTAAATCCGTAACAATCGATGAGTTGATGGACAACGAGGGCTTTGAGGCAGTCTTCATTGGATCCGGTGCAGGACTCCCAAGATTTATGGGTATTCCGGGCGAACAGGCAATGGGTGTATTCTCAGCCAATGAGTATTTAACAAGAAACAACCTTATGAAAGCTTTTCTGGACAATTACGACACACCGATCAAAGCAGGTAAGAAAGTCATCGTAGTAGGTGGCGGTAATGTGGCAATGGACGCTGCCAGAACAGCAAGAAGACTTGGTGCAGAGGTACATATCGTATATCGTCGTGGTGAGGAAGAACTTCCGGCACGTAAAGAGGAAGTACACCACGCAAAAGAGGAGGGTATCATCTTTGATCTTCTCCAGAATCCAACCGAATTATTGGTGGATGAAAACGGTTGTGTAAAGGGTGCAAAAGTGATCAAAATGGAACTTGGCGAACCGGATGCTTCCGGAAGAAGAAGTCCGGTTGAGATTCCGGGCTCTGAATATGAGATCGAGGCAGATACTGTGATCATGTCACTTGGTACTTCTCCAAACCCTCTGATCTCATCCACTACAAAAGGTCTTGATATCAACCGCAGAAAATGCATTATTGCGGAAGAAGAGACCGGTGCAACTTCCAAAGAAGGTGTTTATGCCGGTGGTGACGCTGTGACAGGTGCAGCAACTGTTATCCTTGCGATGGGTGCCGGTAAAGCAGCAGCTAAGGGTATTCACGAATATCTCAGCAACAAATAAAAACAGACAGGACAGGGCAGGTGCTGAATGGATCATACATTTGGCACCTGTTTTTTTCTGTAAGTATTCCAAAGAAAACCCAAAGTTTTATTAATATTTTATGAAGAGGGTAGCAAAATTGCAGGGTTTATGTATATAATAGAACACGCTACGCAAGAAAGAAATACGAGAGAGGTTACCGATAGATGAAGGAGCAGAATCAGCGCCAGATACAGAATCAGACAGAATTAGACGAAAGAAGACTGAGACAGAAAAAGCTTGTACGGAAAAGAAAAATCGTTTTGAGTGTAATGCTTTTGACATCTTTTTTACTGGGATGTGTCTGTGGAAGATATTTTCCTGAGATCAAACTTGGAAAAACAGAAGAAGTGCTGGCATCAGCGCAGGATAACTCCGATGAAGAGAAAAAAGAAAATCAAATTACAAATGACGTAGATAATGGAACAACAGCAGATGGAACGGAAAAAGAGGAACAGTCTGCTACAGAAACTGTCGAAGAACCGGCAGACAGCGAAGAAACGAATGATCCGTTTGCGGAGATTCCACAGGTTGTGTTATCAAAACCGGTAGATTATTCCTTAAATCAGGCAATCAGACAGTTAGAACAGATGGAAGCGTCAGATGAACGCTACGCACAGATCGTGGAAAATGCAGAGAAATATCCGGAAAAATTACTGATCAATCTGGCAAACAATCCGGAAATGATCGCATTTGTAGCTGATTACAAAGGGAACACAAGGGATTATGATAAAGCAGAACTGACAGAGAAAGAGTTACAGGAAGAATATCCGCTCTTTTTACAGTGGGATAAACGCTGGGGCTGCCTTGCATATGGGGATGACAGCAATGTTGCGATCAGCGGATGCGGTCCGACAACACTGGCGATGGCAGTAGTTGCGCTGACTGGAAATGAGGAGGCAACTCCGGCTGCAATCGCAAAATTTGCCATGCAGGAAGGGTTTTATATGTCGGGCACAGGAACGATGTGGTCGCTTATGACAGAGGGGGCGGCAGCTTACGGTGTCCGCTCCGAGCAGATCAATATCAGCCAGACTGAGATCAAACAGCACTTAGATCAGGGAGATATCGTGATCTGCTCTGTGCGGCAGGGAGATTTCACTACAGGGGGACATTTTATCCTGCTCTATGACTATGATGATGAGGGATTTTCCATTAACGATCCGTTTTCTTTATACCGCAGTGGCCAGAAATGGGACTATGGAAAAATCAGAAGCCAGATCAAAGCTGTCTGGGCACTAAAAGCAAAATAAAGAACAGTTAGCGATTGTTCAAATAGTTTAACAAAAAACAGGGCATACTAAAGCATCATAAAGTGAGATGGAGAGATGCAGAATGTGCCAGAATATGAGTGGACTGTCCACTGCTGAAGTGGAATTTCGGAAAAAAGCAGGGTTGTCGAATGAAAGCGTAGATTCTTCCACAAAGACAGTGGCACAGATCATCCGCTCAAATGTTGTAACTTATTATAATCTTATTTTTTTGATCATTACGATTCTTCTGATCGTAGTGGGATCTTTTCGGGATCTTACTTTTTTACCTATTATTATTGCAAATATGTTGATCGGGATCATCCAGGAGCTGCGTTCCAAAAAGATTCTGGATGATCTTACGATATTAAATACACCGAAAATCACGGTCCGGCGCAACGGAAGTAATCAGGAGGTTTTGGCGGATGAACTGGTGCAGGATGATGTGATAACGCTTTCAGCAGGTGGACAGATTCCGGCGGACGCACTGGTGTTATCCGGCAATATCACAGTCAACGAGGCTTTGATCACAGGGGAGGCCGATGAGATTGTAAAAAAAGATGGAGATTCCCTTTTTTCGGGAAGTTTTGTGATATCAGGAGAGTGCATGGCAAAACTGGAAAAAGTGGGAAAAGATTCTTATATTTCAGGACTGATGCTGCAGGCGACGCAGACAAAAGAGGGCGAGCAGTCGGAGATGATCCGGGCGTTGAACCGCCTTGTGCAGACCGTGGGCGTGATCATCTTGCCGATCGGGGCGATCCTGTTTTTACAGCAATATTTTTTTTCCGGGGCGGCGATGAAAGATAGTGTGACGGGCATGGTGGCGGCTATTCTCGGAATGATCCCGGAAGGCCTGTACCTTCTTGCAAGTGTGGCGATGGTGGTGTCGGTGATGAGGCTTGGAAAACAAAAGGTACTGATCCATGACATGAAATGTATCGAGACACTGGCGCGGGTAAATGTGCTGTGCGTGGATAAGACCGGAACCATTACCGTGCCGGAAATGGAAGTGGCACAGTTTATCCTTGCAAAAGACCAGAACCTTGCAGCGAAAGAACAGGAAGCAGACCAGCAATCGGAAGACAAAAATAAAATTGCAAAGCTGCTCTCTGACTGTGTGCGTGCCCTGCCGTGCGACAATGCAACGATGGAGGCATTGCAGCAGTATTTTACGGAGCCGATGGAAAACAGTGCAGAAAAAATCGTCCCGTTTTCGTCTGCCACAAAATACAGCGGAGTGGTTCTGGCAGGAAAAGCTTATGTGGTCGGCGCACCGGAATTTGTGCTGCGGCAGGATTATGCGGCTGTTCAGGGAACAATCGTAGTATTTCTGGAAAAGGGATATCGTGTGCTTGTATTTGCAGAGTATGAGGGGAATCTGGATGGAAAAGAACTGACAGAAAATGCAACTCCCATTGCATTTATCCTGCTCAACAATGCAATTCGTGAGGGGGCAATGGATACATTCCGTTACTTTTCCAAGCGGGGAGTGGAAGTGAAAGTGATCTCCGGGGACAATCCGGTCACGGTATCGGAGATTGCAAAGAAAGCGGGAATCCGCCATGCGGAAAAACAGGTGGACGCAGCAACGTTGAAAACAGCGGAGGCAGTGCGGAAGGCAGCAAAAAAATACACGGTGTTCGGCAGGGTGACACCGGAGCAGAAACGTCTTCTGGTGCAGGCATTAAAAGAGCAGGGAAAGACCGTGGCAATGACCGGAGACGGCGTGAACGATATTCTTGCGTTAAAAGATGCAGACTGCAGCATTGCGATGGCATCAGGCAGTGAGGCGGCTTC
>ERZ779840.2582-NODE-2582-length-15408-cov-7.833909_pt1 | contig 15408 bp, 10 predicted proteins | sample MGYA00511561_ERZ779840 | MGnify/ENA primary metagenome ERZ779840 (study PRJEB29588, sample SAMEA2162036) | human gut metagenome | biome: human gut; feature: human-associated habitat; material: faeces | place: Denmark | collected 2008/2010 ...
TGGATGCTGGGAACCAAGTCGCTGCGCAACCTCAACAGCGGACGCCTCAACGAACTCTACACGACCTACATCAAGGGGCTGCGCGAGTGGGACACCCTGCGGGCCTTCTACCCCGATGCCAACCTCACGCTGCGCGTGGCCTACGGCCATGTCGGGGGCTACGAATATGCCGACGGCGAATACCACAAGCCCCAGACCACCCTCGACGGCATCATCGCCAAGGACAACCCCGAGATTTACGACTACGACATCCCGCAGGCGCTGCGCGAGCTCTATGCCACGAAGGACTACGGACGCTGGGCGACGACGATCGACGGCCGCAGGACGGTACCCGTCTGCTTCCTGGCCACCAACCACACGACGGGCGGCAACTCCGGTTCGCCGATCATCAACGGCCGGGGCGAACTGGTGGGGCTGAATTTCGACCGCACATGGCGCTCGACGATGAGCGACGTGGCGTTCGACGAAACGATCTGCCGCAACATCGCCGTCGACGTCCGATACGTGCTGTTCGTCATCGACCGCATCGGCGGGGCGGGATACCTGTTCGGCGAAATGGATTTCAGCCGCCGCAAATAGGAGCAATTCACGAAAAAAACACTATATTTAGCCCGCATAACAAAATCAGCCTCTATGAAAACAATCCTCTACACATGGTTCGCCGTCCTCCTGTTCGGCATGGCAGCAGTATCCTGCGGCGATGACGACACGAAAAACAACGACACGACGGGCATAACCGGCTCGTCGTGGAAAGCATCGGAAACGGTGGGCGCCGACCGCACGACCAAGAAATACACGTTCAAGGCCTCCGCCAACTGGGTGGCGCAGAGCGACAAACCGGAATGGTGCAAGATACTCTCCTCGTCGGGCGACAAGGGCAGCGACCGGCAGCTCAACATCACCGTCGAAGCCAACGAGACCGGCAGCACGCGCAGCGCGAACATCACCGTACAGGTGAGCGGCTACGCGAGGGCGGCGCAGTTCGCCATCACCCAGCTCGGGAGCAGCAGCGGCGGCACGGGCGCAGACACCGAGCTCAACAAACAGGTAGACAAGATCCTGGAGTATTACTACCTGTGGAACGGCGAATACCGGCAGATGTCGCGCGACCTCTCGCTGGATTACATCAGTTCCAGCGACAATTTCCTGAAACGCACGCTGCTGGAGATGACGACCAACGACCTCGACAAAAAACGGCAGAGCAACGGCAGCTACTCGGTTTACTCCTACCTGCTGCGGACGCCCCTCACAAAGGCCGTCGACGGGACGAAGCCCGAGGTCAACCACGGGGTCGCAAAGAAGAAGGAGTACGGCTTCGGCATCGCGGGCCTGATGGGCGTGAGGTTTGTGGACGGCAACAACCAACCTACGGGAGAATACGGGCTGGTCGTCACGTCGGTCTACCCGGACTCCCCGGCATCGGAAGCGGGGTTCCGGCGGGGCACGTTCTTCGCCCAGTACAACGGCGCGGCCATCACGGCCGCAAACCTGAATTCGGTCTACGGCACGTTAATAGCCCCGGGAGGCGCAAGCACGGTCAAGCTCACCGAAAACAAGCAGGGCGCGCAGCCCGTATCGCTCACGGCACGCGAAATATACCCCAACCCGGTAATCCACAGCGAAGTGATCACCTCCGGTGCGCATAAGATCGGCTACCTGGTCTACGACAGTTTCGACGCGGCCTATGACGACGAACTGCTCGCGGCCGTCAAGAAACTCAAGGACGGGAACATTACCGACATGGTGCTCGACCTGCGCAACAACGGCGGCGGGCACGTCATCACGTCGAACATGCTTTCCACGTGCATCGCCGGCGCGGCCTGTCAGGGCAAGGTCTACGAATATTACCGGTACAACGACAGCCGCATGGCCACGGTCGAAAAAACGGAGAGGGAGACCGGCAAGGAGTATGACACGGCGGCAAAAAAATTCTTCGACGAATTCTATTACGGCGACTATTACGGCGTCGACCTGCGGAACTACGCGCTGAACATGACCCGGCTGTACGTGCTCGTCACGGGCAACACGGCCTCGTCGAGCGAAGCCGTCATCAATACGCTGCGCGGGTTGGACGGCTTCACGGTGAAGCTCATCGGCGAAAAGACCAACGGCAAGAACGTCGGCATGGAGGTCAGCAAATTCACCGTAGGCAATTACAGCTACGAACTGGCCCCGATATCGTTCCAGGGCTACAACGCCAAGCAGGTGACCGTCAACAAGGACGGACTGGCGGTCGACACCGCGTGCGAGGAATGGGACGGTGAGTTGAAGGATTACGGCGACCGGAGCGAGCCGATGCTGGCAGCGGCCCTGAGCCAGATCACCGGGCAGAGATCGGCAAGCGTATCGGGCACGCGCAGCACCGCACCGGGTGTACGTCCGGCAACGGACATCACATTGCCCGACTTATCGAACCGCCCGAGCGGCATGATCGTATTCCTGCCGGCTTCGGAGGAGTAACGGGAGACCGTCCTAAAGCGAGGAGCGGGGAGGATGCTATCCTCCCCGCTCTTTTCGTAACCTGGCACCTGCGCGCGTGTCATACGCCCGGCGGCTCGGCTTGGCCGCTGTCTCCGTTCCTGATCCCGTCTATGCCACCGCCACCGTCTCTGCATGGCAAGTATCCCGGCCACCGCTGCGGCCGCAACTGCCCTGCGGCCGTCTCGGCCTGCAAATGACCCACCTCCGTTTCCGCCCCGGCCTCGATCCCTGCCGCCGCTTTTGCCATCAGGTGCAGGCACAGACATCGACACCGCCCCCGCGGCAGGTAGAGCACGGCGGTTTGCGTCGCCACGACGCCGCTGCCGGAAGAATAATCCATATTACATGGAGAAAAAATTTGGCGGATTAAAATTTATGCCCTATATTTGCACACCCGAAATCCGAAAGGATACGTACAATGCCCAGGTGGTGAAATTGGTAGACACGCTACTTTGAGGGGGTAGTGAACAATTACGTTCGTGCAAGTTCGAGTCTTGTCCTGGGCACAACTAAAAGAAAAAGACAATTGATGATCAATCAGTTGTCTTTTTTTTGTTTGCTGTCTTGCACGAGAGTAATAAAAAGCCAGCGAGATCATTTCAATCTCATTAACACGAACTTGCCTGAATTTTATTGATTTTTTCCTCGCACACTTCTTCTTATAATGTTTTATAATCTCCCTTGATGCCTTACTCATTCATGTGCTTTTTTTATGTTTCACTTTCGGACTCGATCTGCAATTACCGCGTCTGACCGAAATTGTCCATAACGATATGATTTGACCTCATCCTTTTCTCCGGTTCGTTCCGCATGAAAGAATAAGCCCGGTATTTCACATCGCCCAATATCAACAGACATTCTATAAATTTTTGAATTTTGATAAAAAAGTTTACCTTTGAATCAATCTACACGCATGTCAGAACTGGATAAACATATCACGCTCGAAGATTTCGAACGATTATACTCCGAGTATAAGCCTCGTTTTATCATTATCGCCCGGTCATACATCCGCAACAATATGGCCGCGGAGGACATCGTTACCGACAGCTTCCTTTATTTTTGGGAAAACAAGGACAAGCTGAATATTACTACGACTATCCAGGCATATATTTTAGGATCCGTGAAACATGGCTGTCTTGAATGGCTGCGCAACCAGAAAAACAGACTCAAAATCCAGCAACAAATACATACGACGGCTTACCGCAGCATCAAAGCCAAAATCACCGTTTTGGAAAGTACCAACCCCGAAGCATCCTTTACGGCGGAAATAAAATCTATCATCGAAAGCCAGATCAACAAAATGCCCGAACCCATGCGGCAAATCTTCCTTTACAACCGCTTCGAGGGCAAGACTTACCAAGAAATCGCCGAAATTACAGGAATCAATGTGCGCAACGTCACAGCCAATATCCAACGGGCTTTGGCCATCATGCGAATCGCACTGAACGACTATCTCATCATTTTAATTATCGTCCTGTATTCCAGCGTTATACGATAATTAAAAAAATTACCATTTTATTAAGAAAATTTATTTAACGAAAAACGCACTTTTTCGATGTAAATGTCGTGCGCCCACGCACCATATAATCGTAAACAGACAAAGCATAATTTCGTTATCGGGAAAAATTACCAAGGGAAAAATTATGGATTCGCTGCGGGCTGCCCAAATTCATAATGCACTCGCCACACTATGTAAAAAAATGGACAAAGAATTATTATATAAGTACATAAACGGCCAAACTTCCGAGCAGGAAGAAAAAACGATTGTAGACTGGCTCGATGCCGACCCCAACAACCAGAAAGAACTAAATGCATTATGGTCTATGCAGGACGCACTTATCGCAAATGTCCCTTATCCGCACCACCCCCATCTGCAGCTGCCGACCAGACGCCTGAAATGGTATCGCCAGCGCTTTATTCGTATCTGTACCCAGGCTGCCGCAGTATTACTATTGGTCGCTGGCAGTTGGTACGCTTCCAGAACCGTCATTATCGAAGATACCGCAAAACAATATCTGTCCGTTGCCGCACCGGCAGGACAACGTATAGACATTACACTCCAGGACGGAACCAGCGTTTGCCTGAACAGCGGGGCAAAACTGGAATATCCGATACGGTTCAATAGGAATCGCCGTGTGAAACTCTCCGGCGAGGCCATGTTCAACGTAGAGCATGATGCCGCCCGTCCCTTCATCGTGGAAACTTTCGCCTGCGACGTGGAAGTGCTGGGCACGAAATTCAATGTAACGGCAGACGAACTGACACACGACTTCACGACTGCATTATTGAGGGGAAAAGTCAAAGTAACCAACAAACTGGCAAGCGGCGACCAGATTATATTAGACCCGAACGAAAAAGTATGCCTAAACGGGAATCGTCTGGTATTGACCAGGATTGAGAATACGGACGACTATTTATGGACGGAGGGTATTCTGAATCTCGTTGGACACCCGTTTGCCGACATCATCGCCAAAATGGAGAAAACATACGGTGTGAAAATCCAGATCCAAACGGCCGAACTTCCGCAGATCGACGTCATCCGCGGAAAAATCCCCGTCAATATGGGGCTGGACTATGCGCTAAGGGCCTTGCAGAAAATAACCCCGTTCCAATATGAGAAAGACGAAAACAATGTAATCCACATAAAATAACTATGACGAGATTATCTAACAAAAACCTACAATGCCTATGAGATAAGACTATGAATTTTCAAAGTCGCAAAAAAAGCCCGCAGGTGTAGCAACCACCCGCAGGCATAGCGGCTAATAGAATTTGAACCAATCTAACAACCACTAATCTACAAATCTATGAATAATAAATTTATTCAGCAAATTAAATGCTGGTTTACTTTTCTATTCATGATTTGCTCCACGTTCTCCGCATGGGGAGCGTATGCCCAGACCGCGAAAGTAACATTGCAAATGGACAATGTTCGCATGGAGCAGGTTATGAATGAAATAGAAAAACAGACCAGCTATTTCTTCATCGTAAATAAAGGCGTAGACATTAACAGAACCATCAGTATCAATGTCGCCGATAAACCGCTCGATACCGCTTTGCAGGCAATGGTCGCCGGAACGGATACCGAGTACAAAATCTACCAGCAGAACATTTATCTTTCCGCAGCCCCGGACAAGAAAACCGCAAACAACGGTTCCACAAAGGTCAGCGGTGTCGTGCGCGACACCAAAGGGACACCCGTTGTCGGGGCATCGGTGGTCGTAAAGGGAACGACCATCGGCGAAAGTTCCGGACTTGACGGCGCTTTCTCGCTCCAAGTCCCCGCACCTGTGGAAACCGCCGAATTGTATATCAATTTCATCGGCTACGACCCCGTAACAGTAAAAATCGGCACACAAACCTTTTTTACCATAACACTCAACGAAGCAGCCGAGCAGATTGAAGACGTGGTGATCACGGCCCTGGGTATCAAACGCTCGGAAAAGGCGCTGGCCTACACCGTGCAGCAAGTGAAGTCCGAAGCCGTGACGACCGTGAAATCCGCAAACTTCGTGAACAGCCTCGCAGGTAAAGTCGCCGGAGCCGTTATCAACACCAGTTCGTCCGGTGTGGGCGGTTCGGCCAAAGTCATTATGCGCGGTATGAAGTCGATTATGCAGACCTCGAACGTACTTTATGTAATCGACGGTATTCCCATGCACAACTTCACCAGCGATGGCAGCATGGAATTCGGATCACGCGGCACAACGGAATCCATCGCCGACATGAACCCCGACGACATCGAATCCATATCCGTTATGACCGGAGCCGCAGCCGCGGCATTGTACGGTTCCGACGCCGCGAACGGTGCAATGCTCATTACCACCAAGAAAGGTAAGGCCGGAGCAACACAGATACAGGTTTCGAGTAACACGGAATTTATGAACCCGCTGCGCCTGCCGGATTTCCAGACCCGCTACGGCACGGGACGCAAAGGAAAAGCCAGCGGTTCGACGATCCACAGCTGGGGCGCACCGCTCAACCAGGCGGCACGTTACAACTACTCGCCCGAAGATTTCCTGCAGACAGGTCACATCCTGACGAATTCCGTAACACTGTCCGGGGGTACGGAGAAAAACCAAATCTATTTCTCGACCGCAGCGGTAAACTCCAAAGGACTGATCCCCAACAACAAGTACAATCGTTATAACTTTACATTCCGCAACACGTCGAACCTGCTGAACGACCGTTTGACACTGGACGTAAGCGGCAGCTACATCATCCAGAAAGACCGCAACATGATAAACCAGGGCGTGTACTCAAACCCGCTCGTATCGGCTTATCTCTTTCCCCGCGGCGATGATTTTTCGCTCGTAAAGGCATTCGAGCGCTGGAACCCCGCACGCAAAATCTATGAACAGTTCTGGCCGCAGGGCGAGGGCGGCGACCTGCGCATGCAGAATCCCTATTGGATCGCCTACCGCAACCCCCGCGAAAACAGCCGTAAGCGCTATATGTTCACAGGCGGCATTACCTATAAAATCACCGACTGGATGAATGTCGCAGGACGTATCCGCGTCGATAACACCAACAGTTTATATACGGAAAAACTGTACGCCACATCGAACCCCACGCTGCTGGAGAACAGCAAAAAAGGTAAATATACCGAAACCCGCGGCGAAGAACGACAGACCTACGGCGACGTAATGCTCAACCTCAGCAAGACGTTCAAAGAGAAATTCTCGCTCGACGCACATATCGGCGCGTCGATCAAAGACAACCGCTTCGACGAACTCTCGGTATATGGCCCCATTGCCGGCGCTCCCAACATCTTCAATGTCGTGAACCTCGACAAGAGCCAGAAGAAAACGCCGAAAACCGGCTGGCACGAACAAACGCAGTCGTTTTTCTACTCCCTGGAACTGGGCTGGAAGTCGCAACTGTTCGTAACGACGACCGGACGTAACGACTGGGCGTCGCAACTTGCCAACTCACCCCAAAAGTCGTTTTTCTACCCCTCGGTCGGCGTATCGTGGCTGCCCAGCAGTACATTCAATTTCCCGGAGAAGTTCAACTACCTGAAAATCCGTGCTTCGTGGGCTTCGGTAGCAAACCCCTTTCCGCGGGAACTGACAATCGCCACACACCCTTACGACGACACCATTTCCGGCTGGGACGACAAATCGAACTACCCTATCGGGCAGCTTTACCCGGAGCGGACGAAAACCTGGGAATTAGGTTTCGACGCCCGGTTCCTGCATGGATTCACACTCTCGGCATCGTGGTATCGCGCCGACACCTATAACCAGACTTTCAATCCGAATCTGTCCGCATCGTCCGGCTACTCCGACATCTATATTCAGACCGGACACGTGCGCAATACGGGTGTCGAGGCAAGCCTGGGATACGACCACCAATGGAAAAACTGGAATTGGAACTCGCAGTTTACTTTCTCCTGGAACAAAAACAAGATCATCGAACTTTGCAAGGAGTGGTACAACCCGATCACCGAGGAAACGATCACCATGAACAGACTCCAGATCAGTAAACTGGGGCGTGCGAAATTTATTCTCAAAGAGGGCGGTTCGATGGGCGACCTTTATTCCACGACCGACCTGCGGCGCGACGACAAAGGCAACATCGAGATCGACGAGGGTGGCAACGTCGTCGTAGAGGACAACCTGCCCGACATGAAACTCGGTTCCGTATTCCCGGACTATAACCTCGCATGGCGCAACAGCGTATCGTGGAAAAACCTGAACCTCGGATTCCTCGTGACGGCACGCATCGGCGGCATCGTCAATTCACTCACGCAAGCCAACATGGATCTATTCGGCGTGTCCGAAGCAACGGCTGCCGCGCGCGATGCCGGGGGTGCTTTGGTAAACGGCCGCAGCCTGGTAAACCCGGAAACCTGGTATACGGCCATAGCGTCGCAGGGCGGAATACCCCAGTATTACACCTACTCGGCAACCAACGTCCGGCTCCAGGAACTTTCGCTGGGGTACACGATTCCCCGCAAATGGCTGCACAACGTATGTTCGATCACCGTATCGTTCGTTGGCCGCAACTTGTGGATGATGTATTGTAAAGCGCCGTTCGACCCCGAAGCCGTGGCATCGACAAACAATTTCTATCAGGGAATGGACTATTTCATGATGCCCTCGACACGTAACCTGGGATTCAATATTAACATTAAATTCTAACGGCTATGAACAAAATAAAGACAATAATTCGTGCCGTTGCTCTTATCGCAGTAGTAAGCGCATCGACGGGATGCCTTGACAACTTCGAAGATTACAACCGTAATCCGAACGAAGCGACAGACGACGAACTGGAACGCGACAACTACCTCGTGGGGTCGAAACTCACCAAACTGCAAAATATGGTGATCCCCTCGGAAGAACACCTATACCAATTTGTCGAAGCACTCGAAGGCGGCAGCTACGGCGGATATGTCGAAGCGACGGTAGACAGCTGGGAAACGAAATTCTCAACGTTCAATCCCACCGCCGACTGGCTCAAAGCGCCGTTCGTGGATGTCATCACCGAAACTTACCCCGCCTACCGCGGCATCATCAACAAAACCGACGACGAAGTGGCGGTAGCCCTGGCCAACGTCCTGCGCGTGGCGATTATGAACCGCCTGGCCGACGCTTACGGCTCGATACCCTATTCCAAGATCGTAGAGGACAAAAAAGAACGCCTGACCGTCCCCTATGACACGCAACAGGAAGCATATACGCAGATGTTCAAAGAACTGGACGCCGCGCTGGAAGCGCTGGAGCGCAACCGGGATTTGAGTACGGAAGCCTTCGGCGAATACGACCAGGTTTACAACGGCGACCTTAAAAAGTGGATCAAATACGCCAATTCGCTTAAACTGCGTATGGCGATGCGCCTTTCCTATATCGACGAGCAGACCGCAAAGGCCAAAGCCGCGGAAGCCATCGCCGACGGGGTCATCACCGAGAATGCCGACAATGCGAAGCTTCAGCCCGAACTCAACCGCACGGCATTGCTTTGGAACAGTTGGCAGGATCACGCCATCGGAGCCGACATCCTCTGCTACATGAACGGCTACAAAGACCCGCGCCGGGCAAAGATGTTCACACAGGGAACCGTCGGAGAGGGCGATGCCGCCGTGAAAGGCTATTACGGCCTGCGCATCGGCACGACACCGGCCAACAAGTCCAAGGCCGTAACGGCATGCTCCTCGATGCTCATTACCGACACCGACCCTATCTTATGGATGAACGCCGCGGAAATCGCGTTCCTGCGCTCCGAATATGAACTGCGCTGGGGAAGTGCGGTATCGGCACAGAATTTCTATGAACAAGGCATACGGCTTTCATTCGAGGAACGCGGCGTAGCCGGTGCGGAGGATTACATCGCCGACGAAGCGAACGTCCCCGAAGCATACACCGACCCTCTCGGCGTTATCGAAAACAACACCGCATTACCGCAAAGCCGCATCACGATCAAATGGAAAGAAGATGCACAGTTCGAAGAAAACCTCGAACGCATCATCACCCAGAAATGGATTGCGATTTTCCCGCTCGGAAATGAAGCGTGGGCGGAATACCGGCGCACGGGCTATCCGAAACTGATGCCGGCCAAAGACAATAAATCCGGCGGAACGGTGAACTCCAAGTACGGCATGCGCAGACTTCCCTACCCGTCCGAGGAATATTCCGAGAACCGCACAAATGTCGAAGCGGCGATAACTTCGCTCGGCGGCCCCGACAACGGCGGCACGCGCACATGGTGGGACTGCAAACCCTTAAATTAATCCGAAGCTATGAAACAGACTATAAAATACCTGATTCTGGCGCTGCTCATTCCCGCGGCCTATTGTTTCACAGCCTGCGACACGGACATCGAGCCGATAGACCAGCAGATCATAAAACCCGACCAGCAAGATCCGGCGCAGTACGCCGCATATCTGGCAGCCCTCAAAGCGTATAAGGCAAGCGAACACTACATCGTATACGCAAGCCTGGCAAATGCCCCGGCCGTACCGGGTTCGGAAAAGGCATTTCTGCGCTCACTGCCCGATTCACTCGACATCGTGGCACTTGAAAACGCCGGCAACCTGACCGAATACGACATCGAGGATATACCCCAGGCGCAGGCCAAGGGCACGAAAATACTCTATACCGTAGATTACAACACACTCGCGGAATCTACGGACGCCGCAACGCTGGGAACCTATCTCGACAAGGTGATCGAGGACGTAAACCGGTATAAGTTCGACGGCGTAACGGTACGGTACGGCGGCGCAATGGATGCCGCAGCGACCCAAGCCGCTGCAACGATTGTCAGCAAACTGTCGTCCCTGACCGGAAAAATTCTCATGGCGGAGGGTAACCCGCTCTTTATCGCAAAGGAGAGCCACGACGCCATCACCTATTTCGTACTCACGACTACGGATGCCGTCAATACGTTCAATATCCGCAGCCAGCTTGCATACGCGACCGATTATGCCGGCATTGCGCTCGAAAAAATCATCATCACGGCCGAGCCGGGCGGGAAACTCACGGATGAAAACCTTGTGCAGCAACCCGCAATCGCAGAAGCCGCCAAAAGCGTAATTACAATGGGGCCGTTAGCCGGGCTGGGTATTTACAACATTGGGGACGATTACTACGACGCTTACATAAATTACAAACAGACCAAGCATGCCATCGGCCTGCTGAATCCGGCAAACCCTAAATAATGCGCCTTATGAAATTGAGAAGAACATATCTGTATTTTGTATCGGCTGCCTTTATCCTGCTGGCCGGGTGTGAATCGGATTATGAAAACCGTTACCCGTTCGACAACGCAGCATATATCGACGTAGCCGAAACGTCGAGCGACAACAACGTAACTTTTAAAAAGACCGTTACGCAGCTCGACCGCGAACTCTCCGCCGTGCTGATCTCCCCGGCAAAAGAGAATATCGAGGTGACATTTGGCATCGACCCGTCGCTCGCGGCCACCTACAACGCCAAACACGACACGAAATATGCGGTACTCGATGAAAGTTACTACGAGTTCCCCGAACGGACGGCAACCGTAGAAGCCGGGAAATCCGTATCGGAACCTCTGACCATCCATTTTAAGAACCTCGACCAGCTCGATATAGATGCAACACAGTTGCTTCCGGTAACTATCGTTTCTGCGGGGGGAGGACTTTCGACCCTCTCCGGTTCCCAAACCGTCTATTATCTTGTGCGCCGTTCTTCGGCCATCACGACCGCCGCCGTACTCACCGACAACTGGATAGACGTGCCCGCGTTCGACAAAGCCGGAACCGCCGACTGCGTAAACGGATTGACAGCCGTGACCTATGAAGCCATCGTCCGCGTCCACGACTTCCACTATGCAGGTCCCACCTCGTCCTACATCGAAGAAAAGCTCTCTACGATCATGGGTGTGGAACAACACCTGCTGCTGCGTATCGGCGACACGAATTTCTATGCCGACCAGCTCCAGGTAGACGGATCGGGCGTAAGCCTGGGCAAATTCCCCGAAAAGAACAAGGGTAAACTTCTGTCGCTCGAGGAGTGGTATCATGTCGCTTTCACATACGACCTGGAAACCGGTATCGCCTGCATCTACGTAAACGGACAACTCCAAAGCCAGACGCAGGTAGCGCCGACCGTAAAGGTCATAAACCTCGGACTGCGGGCCATAGACCCCGATCCGGAAACGGACGCCCGGCAGTTCTTCATCGGGTACAGCTACGACGCTTTCCGCCAGCTCTGCGGCGATATTTCAGAGGTGCGCATATGGTCCGTCGCACGTACGCAGGCCGACATCTGGCGCGACATGTACGACGTGGAAAACCCGGCCGAGAAGCCCGAATTACGCGCTTATTGGAAATTCAACGAGGGGTCGGGAAACATCATCAAAGACTGGTCGCAGTACGGAAACGATGCCGTAGCGCATACCGATCTGAAATGGAATACCTCGGTGGAAATTCCGCAGCTCAACAAGCAAGAATAAACCGTAAATCTTGAACTATGAAAAACATGAATAAAATAACAGGTCTGCTGCGCACTTCGGCACTTTGCCTTACGCTCGCAGCGATGGCCGCGTGCGACGCCGAGGACTTTACCCGCACGGCCGGGGATATTCCCGGCAAGGACGACCTTGCAAACGTCGGCGGAGTGCTGCGCCGGGAAAAAACGCCCGATCAGATTTCGGCACTCAAACTCAGCGAAGAACAGACGACCACAGACGCCGTGTTCTACCAACTGACCCAACCCGCAGCCGCAGACGTAACGGTTACGGTCGATGCGGACGCAACGCTTGTGGACGAATACAACAAAGACAAACAAGGTGACGCAAAACTGACGCTGTTTCCGTTGGAAAATGTGACTTTCGAAGGAGGCAAAACGCTGACGGTCAAGAGAGGAGAGAAAACCTCTCCTGCTCTTACCGTCACGTTGAGCCGCGAAGGGGTCGAAAAAGGCGCCTATCTGCTGCCCCTGCGGGCGACCGTTGCCAATAACGACATGTCCCCGTCCGAAAAAGACCAGGTAATCTACTACCGGATCCTGGTCGGGGAGATCGTACCTGAAACGCAGCTCGATGCCTATGCTTTCAAAATCGTGGGATATGTCAATACCGAGGAAATGAACCCGCTGATGGGAACCAAATTTTATGCAGAAACATTTGACCCCGATTTCAATACGATAACCCAAACGTGGATCGATATCGAAGTACTCCGCCCCGCGGCGCTAAAATTCGACAAGACGACACGGCGGGCCATGCTCGACATCGGACCGGATCTGCAATACGTCTTGAGCAACCGCGACAAATACCTCATGCCCTTGCAGAAAAGCAGTCGTAAGGTGCTTATTTGCATCACAGGCGGAAATACGGGACTTGGATTCTGCAATATGACCGACGAGCAGACCGCTGATTTTGTTTTCCAGCTTAAATATGTCGTGGAAACATATAAGTTGGACGGCGTAAACTACTTCGACATCGAAGCGTCCTACGGCAAAGACGGTATGCCCGGTGTAAATCCCGCATCCTACGCCAAACTGATAAAGGCGACAAAGGAAGCATTGGGCGACGACAAACTCGTCACCGTGGCCTGCGACGCGGAGAGCACCGACCTGCTCGCTACGGCACACGACGGCATCGAAGCCGGAAAATACATCGACTATGCCTGGTCGGGAATTTTCGATAAGGTCGTAGATGCCTATGCCGACGGCGCGGAACTCAAACCCATCGCCGGGCTGGAGCAATCCAAATACGGCGGCGCGCTGCTGAAAACGAATAATACGCAGGAAAGCGCACAACTAAACCCCATTTTAACTCCCCTTATTAAATCCCTCTACCGCGAAACCCAATCGGGGAACGTATTCGCATTCTGGGATATGCCGACAAACTCGGCAGGATACGAAGAAGGCCCCAAAAGTGCTTTCAATATAGTGGCAGACGCAGTTACCGATTGGGATTGGGAATACGACGGAATGATACTACTGATAAACGTAACCTGGGATGATCGAAATTACGGCAATTTCACTAAAGACTGGTAAAAACCACTTTAACTCAACCTATATTCTTCACATCTTAACCAAACTATTAACAAAAACTAATTTTTATGAGAAAGCAATTCTTATTTGCAGCCTGCACATTGTTCGCTGCATCCGCATTGTTGATGACCTCGTGCCAGCAGGCCGAGGAACCCATCGCAAACGACCCGACCGATCAGGCCGGCCCGATGACCCGCGCGGCAACGCTCGGCAACTTCTACCGCGTTGTTTACGTCGAAGTAAACGACGTCAATCCGCTCAACGCAGGAGAATATCTCCTGTCGGACGGCACTCCGTTCTTTACGCACGTCATTCTCTTTGCATCCAACATCCGCGGCGACGCATCGGGCAATGTCCACAACTACAACAACCCGAACAACGCCGCAATCCTCGCAAATCCCGCCAAGTACATCGCGCCGCTCCAGGCAAAAGGTATCAAGGTCATCATGGGCAACCTCGGCGACCACACCGGTGCCGGATTCGCCAACCTTACCGCAGCACAAATCGGTACTTACACGGATGATCTGGTTGCCTACGACAATATCGTAGACGGCTACGATTTTGACGACGAGTGGGCGGAGTACGGAACCCGCGGCTATCCGAATGCTAACAGCACTTCGTACAGCAACATGATTATCGCGCTGGCAGGCAAGACCAACAAGTCGATCAGCGTATTCGATTGGGGTAACACAGGTACGCTCTCATCCACGGCTATCAGCCATCTCGATTGGGGCTGCCAGGGTTCGCTGAACGGCTATGGGTTCAATTCGTCGTTCGCGGCTGGCAAATACCTGCCGCTGTTCGTAAACCTGACCAGTCCGCTTTCGGACACCGCAATCAGATCTCGCACAACGCAGGCCAAGAACGCCGATGCACGTGGTATCTGTTTCTTCAACCTGCCGATGTCGCCCTATCGCCTTTCGTCGTTTAACGCAGCAGCCCAGGCTTTCGGGGAAACCGTTTCGCACACCGGAAAGACCTACTCGAAAGACTATGGCAATTAATGTTTTACGCGAAATGAGAAGAAATAGGTTGTGATTAAAGTGTCCGCGCACCGCGAAAGTGGTGCGCGGTTTTTCATCCGAAACAAACAACAGCCATGAAAAAGACAATGATAACGTGTATGTTGTCGCAGCAGCGGCATACACATTTACATTTACAGCCTGCAATAGTGCAGAAGAACCCGTCATAGCCCAACCGGACGGACAAACTGCCCCCATGACCCGCGCGGCGACAATAGAAAACTTCGCCCGGTAACGAAGGGTCGAACGAACGCGGGGACATGCGAATGCTTCGCCGCATGCGACGATACGGCGGCTACATCAGCCACAGTTTCCTTGCCGGCACGCGGGGACAGTTTATATGATGGGCGGAAAAGATTCGAAAAACGGGGGTGGGAGTACGGATCCCATCCCCCTACCCAAAATATTGCCTTATGAAATTCGACGAA
>ERZ779840.2588-NODE-2588-length-15382-cov-3.731650_pt1 | contig 15382 bp, 8 predicted proteins | sample MGYA00511561_ERZ779840 | MGnify/ENA primary metagenome ERZ779840 (study PRJEB29588, sample SAMEA2162036) | human gut metagenome | biome: human gut; feature: human-associated habitat; material: faeces | place: Denmark | collected 2008/2010 ...
AACGAAGATGGAATGTGCTACGTCGATCGAATTCAGAACAGCTGCTGCGTCATCCGGGTCAACGTTGCTGATGAATTTTGCTTCCATTTTGAAGCAGCCGTTTTTCTTTGCCCAGTTTTCCAGAGCCAGATACATCGCACGCGGGCCAAGGTCGCTTCCGCCGATACCGATCTGCACAACGGTGGTGAATTTTTCACCTGCTGCGTTGGTGATCTCACCTGCATGTACTTTGTTCGCGAACTCTGCGATGCGGTTCTGCTGCTCTACGTAGAAAGCACGTTTGTCTACGCCGTCTGCCGTAACGGTGTTTCCGAGCTGGCCGCGGGTCAGCTGATGAAGCACGAGACGGTTCTCTCCGGTGTTGATGACAGCACCGTTGTAAAGCTCCTCAAATTTTTCAGAAAGCTGTGCCTCTTCTGCCAGTTTTACGAGTGCGGCAAGGACATCCTCATTCACCTGTTTTGCTGCGTAGTTATACGCAAGTCCTTCTGCCATCGGAACGCTGTAAGATTTTACGCGCTCTGCTCCGTTTTCACCGGACATAACCTCGGCAAGATTGACACGCTCCACTTTTTTCAGCTCCTCAAAAGAAGCCAGTTTATCAAGATTGTTCCAGGTAACCATTGTTAAGTTCCTCCTGTTTTTTATTTTGTCTCTCTATTCCGTCTGCGGAAACATTTTTATTCCCGCTATTATACCAATGAAACAGACTGCTTGCTAAAAACAGTCTGTTTCGTGATATTTTTTTATTTCGTATAGTTATAAGAAAGAGCTCTTGCGATCTCCCACTGATATTCCGGCAGAGTCTTTGTCATGGACAGTGCCTCATCGATATCGTAATCTACATACTCACCGTTCTTGTATGCAACAACGCGGTCTGTTTTGCCTTCCAGAAGAAGGTCAACTGCGTAAGCACCCATGATGGACGCATATACACGGTCTTTACATGTCGGGCTTCCTCCACGCTGCATATGTCCAAGGATCGTTGCACGGGTCTCGATGCCGGTTGCAGCTTCGATTCTGCGCGCCATGCTGGTGGAATGGCCGATGCCCTCAGCATTTACGATGATATGATGTTTTTTGCCTTTTCTACGGTTCTCGATGATGTTGTTGATGATCTTCTGCTCATCGTAATCGTATTTCTCCGGAAGAAGAATATCCTCTGCGCCGTTTGCGATACCGCACCACAGAGCGATATATCCGGCATTACGTCCCATAACCTCGATGATCGAGCATCTCTCATGGGAAGTGGAAGTATCTCTTACTTTATCAATGGCTTCCATTGCAGTGTTTACCGCGGTATCAAAACCGATGGTATATTCTGTGCAGGCGATATCCAGGTCGATGGTTCCCGGTACACCTACGGTGTTAATTCCAAGAGCTGCCAGTTTCTGCGCTCCTGCAAAAGATCCGTCTCCGCCGATAACTACCAGTCCGTCGATGCCGTGTTTTCTGCAGACATCTGCAGCACGTTTCTGGCCTTCCGGTGTACGCATCTCTGCGCAGCGGGCGGTATAAAGGATGGTACCTCCGCGCTCGATGGTGTCGGATACATCGCGGGCTGTCATGTCGATGATTTCTTCGTTCATCAGTCCGTCGTAGCCTTTCAGGATACCTTTCATCTGAACGCCCTTCTGCAGACCTCTTCTTACGGCTGCACGGATCGCTGCGTTCATACCTGGTGCATCACCACCGCTGGTAAGCACTCCGATTGTCTTTACCTTGTTAGTCGTTGCCATATGAATTCCTCCATCTCATCACACACATTAATAAACGAGTAGTTTTATTTATTAATCACACACAGTTTTATTTTAAAGCATTCAGGCCCTTTTTTCAATACTCTTTTCTACAACTTTCACGTTTCCGGTACCGAATTTTGCCTGAAGTGACGCCACCAGACGGGCATCTGCCTGCACATTGCGGCTCGGCGGCAGTTTTTTCATCGCTTTGATCGATTTGATGTAAAGAATCACGCTGTCCTTGCCGTCAGATTCATGCAGCATCTGGTACAGATCCGCCACTTCTCTCTCGTACGTTTCCTTGTCCGGGAACTGGATCCAGAGCTCTTTCGGGATGCCTGCAAACGGGAAAATTTTCTCGCAGATCAGCTTGCTCGGCTTATCATCCTCCGCGGAAACACGGCCCTGGATGAAGACACGCGCATCGGTCTGCATCATCGCTGCGTTTTTCTCGTAATCGCGCGGGAATACGACGATTTCCATACTGCCGACGAGGTCCTCGAGTGTGAGAAATGCCATTGTCTTGTTATTCTTTGTATATTTTATTTTTTTATCCGTGATAATGCCGCCGACAATCTCTTTCGCGCCGTCGGTGACGGATGGGAAACCCGTCTCCTCATCCGGCTGGAAGTCTGTCGTTACCGCGGAAATGTTCTTCCGCCAGCACTCCTCCTGCTCCTCGAGCGGATGACCGCTGACGTAGATGCCGAGCACCTCTTTTTCGAGCGCCAGAAGATCACTCTTTTCGTATTCTCCGACATCCGGGTACACCGTTTCATACGACCGTTTGGTCGTCTCATCTACAAAATCAAACAGACTCATCTGGCCGCTTAACGAATCTTTTTTCTCACGCGCCACATCATCAAGCACATTGGCGTAGACGAACATGAGCTGCTTTCTCGTCACGCCGAAGCAGTCGAATGCACCCGCCTTGATAAAGTTCTCGACAGTCCGCTTGTTGACTTCTTTTCCGCTCAGGCGCTCCGCGAAATCCTTTAACGAGCGGAACGGTCCGTTTGCACTCCGCTCCTCCACGATCGCCTCCATGACCGGCTTTCCGATGCCTTTGACCGCCGCCATGCCATAGCGGATCGCCTGGCCGTCCACCGTGAATTTTCCTTCGCTTCGGTTGATGTCCGGCGGCAGAATGGAAATACCCATCTGGCGGGAACTCAAGATATACTCTGCGACTTTTCCCGGGTTATCGATGCAGGAGGTCATCAGAGCCGCCATGAACTCAACCGGGTAATAGTATTTCAGCCATGCAGTCTGGTACGATACGAACGCGTACGCCGCCGCATGGGATTTGTTGAAGGCGTATTTCGCGAAGTCGATCATCTCGTCGTAGATCTTGTTCGCTGTCTTCTCATCAATGCCGTTTTTGATACAGCCCGGCACGCCCTCGGCCTCGTTTCCATAAACGAAATTCTGGCGCTCTTTTTCCATGACGGATGCCTTTTTCTTCGACATCGCACGGCGCACCAGATCGGCCCGTCCAAGCGAATAGCCCGCCAGTGCCTGTACGATCTGCATAACCTGTTCCTGGTAGACGATACAGCCGTACGTCGGCTCCAGAATCGGTTTTAAGAGCGGTGTATCGTACGTAACGGATTCCGGGTTGTTTTTTCCTTTGATGTACTGCGGAATAAAATCCATCGGGCCCGGACGGTACAGGGAAATTCCGGCGATGATATCCTCGAGGCTCTGCGGTTTTAACTCCTTCATGAAGTTTTTCATTCCCGCACTCTCGAGCTGGAACACACCGACCGTTTTCGATGCGCCGATCATGCCGAGCACTTTCGGATCGTTGTAATCGATGTGAAGCAGATCAATTTTCTTATTGCTGTAACGCTCTGCGAGCTTTGTCGCATTCTGAATGACGGTCAGGGTCCGAAGCCCTAAGAAGTCCATTTTCAGAAGTCCCAGTTCCTCGAGCGTCGTCATCGTGAACTGTGTGACGATCGTTCCGTCGCTTCCTCGCGAGAGCGGCACAAATTCCACCAGCGGACGCGAGCCGATGACAACACCGGCGGCGTGCATCGACGTGTGGCGCGGCAGACCTTCAAGTCTCCGTGACATGTCGATCAGATATGCAACCTCTTCATTGCCCTGGTACAGCTCCCGCAGCTCGTGGTTCATCTGCAGTGCCTTGTCGATCGTGATATTCAGCTCATTCGGAATCATCTTCGCAATCGAATCGACCTGTGCATACGGCATATCCAGCACACGGCCGACATCGCGGATGACACCGCGCGCCGCCAGTGTACCGAATGTGACGATCTGTACAACGCGGTCCTTGCCGTATTTTCTCGTTACATAGTCGATGACCTCCGGGCGGCGTTCGAAGCAGAAATCCACGTCGATATCAGGCATGGAAACTCGTTCCGGGTTCAGGAAACGCTCGAACAGGAGCTGGTACCGCATCGGGTCCAGCTGTGTGATGCCAAGGGTGTAGGAAACAATACTTCCGGCCGCCGATCCTCGTCCCGGTCCGACCATGATGTCGTGGTCGCGCGCAAATTTGATGAAATCCCACACGATCAGGAAGTAATCGACGTAACCCATCGTTTTGATCGTATCAAGCTCGTATTTCAGCCGCGCTTTCAGTTCGTCCGTCGCCGGGTGATACCGTTCCTCGAGGCCGTCGTAGCAGAGCTTATTTAAGTATTCCCAGGAAGTGTATCCTTTCGGCACATCGAATTTCGGAAGTTTTGTGACACCAAATTCGATCTCCACATTACACCGTTCTGCAATTTTCTGTGTATTTTCGATTGCCTGCGGTGCATACGGGAAGAGCGATGCCATCTCCGCCTCGGATTTCACGAAATACTGGCCGCCCTCGTAGCGCATGCGGTCCTCATCCGTGATCTTCTTTCCGGTCTGCAGGCACAGAAGAATATCGTGGGAATCCGCATCTTCTGCGTACGTGTAGTGAATATCATTCGTCGCCACCAGCTCGATGCCGGTTTCTGCCGAGAGGCGCATCAGCTGCTGATTGACCATCCGCTGCTCCGAGATGCCGTGATCCTGCAGTTCCAGGAAGAAATTGCCTTTTCCGAAAATCTTCTCATACCGCAGTGCGGCCTCTTTTCCCATCTCGTACTGGTTCCGCACCATCGCACGCGCCACCTCACCTGCAAGGCAGGCGGAAAGCGCGATAATGCCCTCGTGATACTTTTCCAGAATCTCCATGTCGACACGCGGCTTATAGTAAAATCCATCGATAAAGCCCGCCGAAACAATCTTCATCAGATTGGAATAGCCCGTATTATTTTCCGCCAACAGAACCAGATGGTAGTACCGGTCCTCTCCGCGGCTGGTTTCGCGGTCGAAACGGGAACCCGGTGCCACGTAAACCTCACAGCCGAGGATCGGCTTGATGCCCTGCGCGCGGGCTTCTTTATAAAAATCGATACAGCCGAACATGACGCCGTGATCGGTGATCGCGGCGCTGTTCATGCCAAGCTCCTTGACTCTGGCAACGTACTCTTTGATCTTGTTCGATCCGTCCAGAAGGCTGTATTCGGTATGTACATGTAAATGCGTAAAACTCATCGTTTTCTCCTCTATTTTCCAAAGGCATGTTCCGTTGTCTCCAAGATCGTCTGCACCAGACTGTCCGGCTCGATCGGCTTGGTCAGATGGCTGTTCATGCCCGCGGCGCGGCATCCCTCTTTGCTCTCTTCGGAGGACTGCGCCGTCATCGGGATAATCGGGACTTGTTTTGCTTCCGGAAGCTCCATGGCGCGGATCTGCCGCGCTGCCTCAAGGCCGCCCATCACAGGCATCATCAGATCCATTAAAATCACATCAAATTTCTGCGGATTCGCCGCATACTTTTCAACCGCCTCGCGGCCGTTCCATGCCTCTTCCACCGTCGCACCGTGATCGGTCAGGTAAAACTCGGCGATTTCCATGTTGATCTCATTATCCTCGACAAGCAGAACGTGGAAGCGGACAAGCTCTTTTCCTGCGATCCGTGTCTTTACTTCCTGAATCCGCTGTCCCTCGCAGTCAATGTAAAACGGAAGCCGGAATACATACGTCGTTCCGACGCCCTGCTGGCTCGTTACCTCGATCGTGCCCTGCATTTTTTCGATCAGTTCTTTGACGATCGACATGCCAAGGCCCGTTCCCTTGTACTGCGTTCTCGCACCGGACTTCTCCTGTGTGAACGGATGGAACAGCTCTTTTTCGATAAATTCGCTGCTCATTCCGATGCCGCTGTCCGTGATGCGGAACTCGTAGACGACCCGGGTTCCGTCGCAGGAGACTTCGCCCGCATACGTATCGATCATTCCACCCGGCTTGTTGTACTTGATTGCATTGCTGAAGAGATTCAGCATAATCTGCCGCAGGCGCAGCGGACTGCCGATCAGTCTCGTGTGCGTCAGCTCACCGCGGTGCGTACAGTGGGTAATGCCCATCTCCGTAATCTGCGCATTGACAAGGGATGCCACATCATCCATCAGATGCGTCAGGTCAAAAGAAGCGCTCTCGATCGTCTCTTTTCCGGACTCCAGCTTATTCATATCGAGCACATCGTTGACGAGTGCCAGCAGATGGCTTGCGGAAAGATTGATTTTATCGAGGCAGTCGTCCACTTTTGCCTCATCCTGCCGGTTTTTGCGGATGATATCCAGCATGCCCATAATGCCATTGATCGGCGTGCGCACATCGTGGCTCATGCGGTTCATAAATTCTGTTTTTGCACGACTTGCACTGTCTGCAGCTCTAAAGGCATCCTGAAGCTGTATCTTCTCCCTCTCTTCCCGGCTGTGGAACTCTGACGTATCACGGAAAAGGATCATGCCGTGTACCACAACGCTCTCCCGCTTTGTCTTTCGGTCGTAAACGGTATCCTGTGACATAAGAACCGTCTTCTGCAACCATATTCTTCTGCCGGACTCATCTGTTTCCTGATACTCCACGACTACCTGCTTATCTCCGTTTTCAAAGCGCTGCAGCAGTTTCTTCGAGGAATCCACAATGCGGTATGATTCCAATGTCTCCTCCGCGACAAACGCACTGCATTCCCCGCAGTATTTCTCGTAGGAACACGGCAGATCTATATTGAGGTCAAATTTCTTCTGCCCGCTGTGGTAAAAAATCTGCTCCAGCGAATCATTCGTCAGATCAACGGCCAACACGGCCTCGGCCGTCTCGAGAAGTGCCTCGGCGTAGTGGCTGTTTTCAATGATCGACTGTTTCATCTGTTCATAGTATTGGTCGAGCTGTTCTTTTTCATTCCGAGCAGCTTCCTCATCGGAGCGGAACCGCTCAAAGCCCATCAGAAAATGGTGCAGTCCGCCGTCCTCGGCCGCGTCGTAGAACAGAATGGTGACTTTTCCCCGGCAGAGCGCTTCCCCTTCGCTGCCCTCCCGATACTCGCACAGAATTTCTACGCTCTCTTCTCCCTTCTGATAGCACTCCTTCAGATGGGTAAGATCCAGCATTCTACGCATTTCCTTTCTCTTTTCCTCATCCGTGATGCCCTGCACAATATGCTCGGCCGCACCGGTATAGCTGCCGTCCTCGGCAAGGAAAAAGCCCGAAACGGCGCGCAGAATCCGGTACTGGTCCTGTCTTGCATTGCAGTAAATACAGTTGGAAAAATGGTATCCCTTTTTCTTTACGACGTCCAGCGCTTCCAGGCTGATCTTCCGCTCTGCGGCGGCTTCTTCCATCTTCGCGCGGTTTTTGTCGATATACATGTTCTGGTCCGCATGGCGGAACAGTTCCCGGATATCACAGTCTTCAAATTCCGTGGACAGTGCATAGCCTCCGGCGTAGCTGATCGGCATCTCCGGGTGCTGGCGGGAATATTCTGCCGTCTGCGTGCGGATGTGATTCATGCACGCTTCCACTTCTTCGCGGTTCAGTCCGCGCAGAATGGCAAGAAACTCATCTCCGCCGTTTCTTCCGACGAAATACTCCTCCGGGACTGCTTTTCGAAGCTGAACGGCAAAGGAACGGATATATTCGTCTCCCTTGTCGTGACCCAGACTGTTGTTGATCGTGCGCAGATTGTTGAGGTCAAACACGCAGACCGCATACACGCCGGAAATTTCTTCTCCTCCGTCGCTTTCCTCCAGAATCTCTTCGCATTTATTTTTATTTGGCAGGCCCGTCGCCTCATCGAGATAGACTTTCTTCTGCAGAATACGGTTCATCGCCGCATAGCGGACGGCCTTGATCAGCTCCATGCCGATGACAAACACCAGACCGATGATATCTCCTACTACCACCTGCTCCAGCTTCTTCAGCGAAGACGCCATTCTCTGCGAATACGCTTCCGCAAGGCCCGTCGCCTCGTCACAAATTTTGAAAAAGGTCTCACTCTTTTCGATAATCGCGGTATTCTCATATCCTTTTTCACGCACCAGCAGAATCTCTGCCTTCAGCTCTTCAAAATACGATGCCAGCTCAGTCATCTTATCCTGAAAATCCCGGTCATCCAGGCGCACCAGATCCAGCTCGCTGCTTCCGTTCTGCAGACCGTCGATATAAGCGTTGATGTCTGCAATCATCGTATCCTGCGGTTCTCCCGCATCCTCCAGCTTGATAATCCGCTGCGTTTTTCCGCGTACCAGACCGGCGTAGTTGACAACGCGGGCTGTTCCCTGTATTTTCTCGACCATCGACATAATGCAGAAAAACAGAATAATCAGAATGATCGTCAAAACCGTCATTGCGGTTTTGGAAATAAAAGATGTTTTTTTCTTACTTTTCTTTTTCTTCATCGCTCTCCATCAGATCCTGTGTCATTTTTTTGTCATATAGATCATATTATAAGCGCAATCCTCTCTTCGCGCAACCGCAAACCGGGCGCAGAAAAAATTTCAAAATTTTATCTGCTGTCTGACACAAAAAACGGACACCGGAGAGGATGTGCTTCCTGTCCAGTGCCCGATTTTTTCTTATTTTGCTTTTTCTGCCGTCCAGATTTTACCGTCGCGGATGACAACCTGTTTTTCTTTCATCAGATGGCCGACCGCGCGCTTAAATGCTGCTTTGCTGAGGCCGAATTCTCTCTGAATCACTTCCGGTGATGCTTTGTCATCAAATGGAAGGACACCTGCAAATTCCTCGATCACAGAAAGAACGCTCTCTGCATCGATTGCGATCTGCTCGTACGCTTTTCCGCGTGCGGACAGGGAGAGTTTTCCGTCCTCTTTGACTTCGGTAACGCGGCACTCAAGTTCCTGGCCGACATGATAGTCTGCCTGTGCTTCTCTCTTTGGAATCAGGCCGGAGTAGCGGTCATCAACAGCAACGAAAACGCCGAAGTTTCCGCTGATCTCGTAGATTCTTCCCTTTACGATATCGCCTACGACGTACGGAGAATTGGTTTTCAGGAAATGGTAAACCTTCATCGTTGCGCAGAGACGGTCGCTCTTGTCGATGTAGAGGGAAACCAGAACCTCATCACCTGGATGGAGGCGGCGGGTCTGCTGTTTAAACGGAAGAAACAGATCTTTTTCCAGACCCCAGTCCAGAAATGCTCCGATCTTTCCGATAGCAGCTACGTTTAAGACAGCCAGCTCTCCAAGCACCAGCTTCGGCTCTCTGGTTGTCGCAATCAGACGGTCGCTGGAATCGCGGTACAGAAATACTTCCAGCTCATCTCCCTCTTTTGTTCCTTCCGGCACCTGTTTGATCGGCAGAAGAACGCGTTCCTTCTCGCCTGCTTCCCGGGTCTCCCCAAGATAAATACCGAATTCTACTTTCTTTACTACTACCAGCTTTTGCTTTCTTCCTATATTTAACATTTGACTTCCTTTCTTACTGCTCGCCGAGAGCCTTCATGCTCATCTCCTCGAGCAGGTCGCTCTTGATGTGGTACAGCTTGTCGGACAGATCCACGTAAACCTCATGCGGATTGACCAGACGTTTGGACTCCTCCCAGAGGGTATCTTTCTCTCTGGTACAGATGTCGCGGATCTCCATGACGGATGGAGAAGTGTAGACGCATGCGCCCTTCTGGAAAATCGGAACGAGGAGCTCGCGTAAGGTGTAGGTTCCGCCTTTGATCTTCGTCTTTTTCCAGGTCTCGATCGGGTCGAAGATGATCATATCTTTGCTCTCGTCGAAGGTCTCGTCTGCGAGGCAGATCAGGTCGGCACGGATCTTTCCGGTTTCTTTATCATAAATACGATAAATCGTCTTATTGCCCGGGTTTGTTACTTTCTCGGAGTTCTCGGACAGCTTGATCTTCGGTGTGAATTCTGCGTCATCTTTATCTTTTGCTGCTGCCAGCTTGTAAACGCCGCCGAATGCCGGCCAGTCACCGGATGTGATCAGGTTGGTGCCGACGCCCCAGGAATTGATCTTCGCACCCTGGGTTTTCAGGCTGTCGATCAGGTACTCATCGAGATCACTGGATGCGGAAATGATGGCATCGCCGAAACCTTCTGCCTCGAGCATCTGATATGCTTTTTTCGACAGGTAAGCCAGGTCACCGCTGTCGATGCGGATGCCGTAGCCCTTCATCGGTAAGCCCTCTGCTCTCATCTCTTTGAAGACGCGGATCGCATTCGGAACACCGGATTCGAGAACATCGTAGGTGTCTACGAGAAGAATGCAGGCTTCCGGATACATTTTCGCATACGTTTTGAATGCGGTGTACTCATCCGGGAAGCTCATGATCCAGCTGTGTGCGTGGGTTCCCTTGACTGGAACGTCAAACATCTGTCCGGTCAGGACATTGGAGGTTCCGATGCAGCCGCCGATCATGGCAGCACGCGCGCCGTAGATACCGGCATCCGGTCCCTGTGCACGGCGGAGTCCAAACTCCATGATGCCGTCGCCCTTTGCCGCGTAAACAACGCGGGATGCTTTCGTCGCGATCAGGCTCTGATGGTTGATCATGTTCAGAATCGCGGTCTCTACAAGCTGTGCCTCCATGATCGGAGCGACAACTTTTAAGAGCGGTTCTCTTGGGAATACGACGGTTCCTTCCGGGATCGCATAGATATCTCCGGTGAAATGGAAGCCTCTTAAATACTCCAGGAAATCATCGTTGAAAATATGGAGGGAACGGAGATAGTCGATGTCATCCGGTGAAAAGTGAAGATCGCGGACATACTCGATTACCTGCTCAAGTCCTGCACATACGGCGTATGCGCCGCCGCATGGATTCTTTCTGTAAAATGCATCAAATACCACGATCTGATCGGACGGGTTCTCGTAGTAGCCCTGCATCATGGTAAGTTCATATAAATCGGTTAACAGTGTAAGGTTCTGCGCTCTCATGGCAAATTCCCCTTTCCTCATTGTGTTTATTACGTTCGTATCTTATTCTTTCCGATTGTACCACAATCATTGAAATTCCACAACTACGTATGGCTGTCCTTTTTCATCGTTCAGCGAGATAAAACAGCCGTTTTCCGTCTCGGCGCGCAGCGGATGCAGGACGTCACCGAGGTGCGCCTGCTGTTTGTATTCGGCGCGCATCCGGCGCACGGTGAAGTTCTTCGGAAGGCATTCACCGGCAAGGGAAATGAACTGTGCGTTGTTGACGTGGTGGTTCGTATCGAGGTTGTGCGGCCGCACCGGGAACGGTTCGCCGATGAAATCTGCTTCCGGCATTTTCACTTTGCGCTCGCCGAAATCCTCGTCGATCGGATCGTCAATGCCGTAGGCGTCTGTCGTCTCTTTCGGTGCGCGGACGGGATGACCCGTTTCCATATTGACGTAAGACCAGATGGAGTTGGCACAGGCGAGCATTTCGCCGTCTTCTGTTTCCATCGTGAAGTTACGCATGCCAAGAAATCCTTTGAAGCCGCTCGCCCATGTAGTGATTTTTACCGCTTCACCGAGGGATGGATAGCGGCGCACATGAATCTGCCACGCGGACAGCACCCAGGCGCAGCCTCGTTTTTTGAGCTCCGCAACGCCCTCGCCGATCGCTTCCGACTGGAAGGTACTGCAGTCCTGAAAGTAATTGATCAGCCCCGGCAGGGTAAGACAACCGTCCTCACCGATTTCGCTGTAGCGGATTCTGCTCGTAAAGGAATACTTCATCGTTTCGTTCCTCCTGCTGTATTTTTAATCTTTGACCGAAAATGTTTTGTCAAGCGGATATTCGCCAAAGTTTCGAGCAAACACAGACTTTGGCTCATTGCCTGCACAAATCGAAAAAGGCCTCAGGTACGAGACCTGAGACCTTTCAATGAGCTGGGCTACCTGGATTCGAACCAGGAACTGACGGAGTCAGAGTCCGTTGCCTTACCGTTTGGCGATAGCCCATTGCCTTGCGACAAAATGTATAATACACTATCGCAAGAGAAAAGTCAACACCTTTTTTGAAATTTTTTTATTTTTTTCAAAAAACTGACTTTTGGAACATTTTGGAAGGGATTTGACGGCTCAACCCGGCCGTTGTCACTCTCCCGCCACGTATTTTTTGTCGATGTTGACGACGCATTCATACTTCTCATCCATTTCCTTCATCAGCGCCCCGATCTGCCCGATCACGCGATCACAGTCTTTCTTCTTATAAGAATACGGGATTTCAAGATCAAAAATCAGCTTCTTTTTCTCCGACCCGTTGATCATACGGAAATCGTGGAAGGAAAGCTCCGGATCGAGAATGGAAATTACGTTTCTTACCTTCTCCTTTGTCGCAAGAACCGTCGCATCGTGGATCTCCACCGGATCCATGTGGATGACCAGCAGAATTCCCAATTTTTCACCGACCTCATGTTCAATGCGGTCGATAATATCATGCGATACCTCGATATCGACATCTCGCGGCACCTCCGCATGGATCGATGCCATACTTCTGCCAGGCCCGTAGTTGTGGACAATCAGATCATGGGTTCCTACAATTCCTTCATAGGAAGCAACCTCTTTCATGATCCGTGCATACAGATCCGGATCCGCGCCCTGCCCGATCAGCGGTTCCAATGTATCTTTTGCAATGGAAATACCGGACCACATAACGAGTACCGCCACAACAAGTCCTGCGATTGCGTCGATATTAACCGAAAGGAAATGGCAGATCAATGTAGAAGCGATCGTTGCGCTCGTCGTGATCACGTCGCCCATGGAATCCGCCGACGTTGCCAGCATCACCTTCGACTGAATGCGGTTTCCCAGTTTTCGGTTGAAAAGCGCCATCCACAGCTTTACACCAACCGAGAGCACCAGAATCAAAAACGGAACCATCTGAAATGTGATCTCTTCCGGATTGCGGATTTTCTCCAGGGAGCTCTTTAAAAACGTAAAGCCGACTTCAATAACCAGAAACGAAACGATCAGCGCTGCAATATACTCGATCCGCCCATGCCCGAACGGATGCTCTTTGTCGGCCGGTTTGTTTGCCATCTTCACACCGACGAAGCTGATCACAGACGATGCCGCGTCCGAGAAGCCCAGCAGCGTGATGACCGACGACCCCGCGTCCGAGAGGTTGTTGAACGCATCCGCCATAATCGCCAGAGAGTTCATTCCGGCACCGATCAGCAGCTTTGCCGTAAACAGCAGAATGTTGCAGCAGATTCCCACGATGCTTGACAAAATGCCGTAGCTCGTGCGCACATCCGCGTTGTCGGTTTTCTCATAATCTTTTACAAAACGTCTTACCAGAAAATCTGTCATGGTTCCCCCTTCTTTTAAAAAAAGGCCTCCTGCATTGCCGCGGAGCCCTTACGTTTTCTCTGTCTTTTTCTATAGTAGGCAGTGTCGGAAAAAAAGTCAAGCCTAACATATTTTCGGGATTTCTACTAATAATTACAGGGGACTCTTCCGGCAGCATTTGACAATTGAATGAGAGTTTTTCTTTTCCCTCTGCCTTTTGAGTCCCCTATAATTTGATTTTTATTTTACTTTATAAATTTTCGCCATATCCTGCACATACAGCGGATAGAACTGGTAGCCCGCAAAATCGCTCCGAAGTGCAACCTCGCATGCCATATCCTCGATATACAGGTTTGCCGCATCGTCACAGAGCAGTGTTTCCATTTTTTTGTAAAGCTCAACCTGCTCCTCTTCATCCGTACTGGTCTTAACCTGCTGATACAGTTTATCATACTCTTCGTCGCTGTAGTTGATAAAGTTCTTGGATGATGTTGAGGTAAACCGTTCCAGCAACGCGCGTCCGGTCAGATATGCCGCGTCAACGCCGACAACCGTGGACTGGAACTTCCGGTCTGCATATACATCCGACAGCCAGCTGTCCCACTCGACCTGCTGAATTTTGGCAGTAACACCGATCGCTTTAAGCTGCTCTACCAGAACCTGGGCTGTATCGATATGCTGCTGATAATTGTTCGGCACTGTAATCGTAAGCTCAAATCCATCTGGGTATCCGGCTTCTTTTAACAGTTCTTTTGCCTTCTCAATATCCTGATTATATCGCTCTGACAGTTCCGGCACATAATATTTTCCAAATGCCGGGAACATGCTGCTTCCGATGATCGTTCCTTTTCCGTCCGCAATCATATCCAGCACTTCCTGGCGGTTTGCCGCATAGCACAGCGCCTGGCGCACCTTCACATTGTTGAGCGGTTCCACGGCATTGTTCAGATACAGCGCCTGTACCAGGTTCATACCGCCGTCATAAATCGTAAAATCGGAATCTTCGGCAAGCTGCGCTGTCTGTGTGGAACTGAGACGTGCATACATGTCCAGTGTACCGGATTTCAGGTTTGTTACGACTGCATTGCTGTCCTTGACAATTCGAAATGTTACCTTGTCCAGATACGCCTGATTTTCCGTATCCCAGTAATCGCCGAATTTTTCAAGGACAATGTTTTCCTGCGGGGATCGTGATACATAGTGGAACGGGCCTGTTCCGACCGGATCTGCTTCCAGATCTTCCACATGCTCAGGTACAATCGCCACCGTCAGATAGGCAAGAAACTCGGTGTCTGCCTCTTTTAAATAGATGTCGATCGTGCTCTCGTCCGGAATTTCAACCTTGTCCACATTGGAAAATGCCTCTACCAGAGGCGTTCCGTCTCCGTTGATACCCGCACAGCGTTCGATTGAATATTTTACATCCTCTGCAGTGACGGTCGTTCCATCGTGGAACTTGACACCATTCCGGAGCTTGAAGGTATAAACCTTTCCATCCTCCGAGATCGAATGGCTCTCTGCCACCGCATCGTTCAGATTTCCTTCTTCATCGGGCTTTACAAGGCCCTCATAAATATTGAATAGGATTTCTTTCGTTCCTGCCGCAACAGATTTGTGTGGGTCAAGACTATCCTCAATGTCCTGAGGAATTCCTACCGTGATGGAACCTCCCATAACAGGTTCCCCTGTCGGGGTTGATTCCGTTGATACCTGAGAACTTGTGGTATCGGAAGAATCTGCTTTCCCATCCTTGCCATCCTGGCATCCGCCAAGTACAACAGTAAGAGCTGCAACTAAAAGCAGCGCAAGTACGCTTCTTCTTTTCTTCATGATTTCTCCTTTTGATACGAGTTCTCTCATTTTGTAATTGTCACGCCTATTGTATCCGACCTATTCCCAAATAGCAAGTACATTATTGTATACAATTTATTTATAGAAGTCAATACAATGTTATTATATCATATTTTGTTTGAATTTAATTTGATTAGTCCAAATATTATTGAATATCATTGACTATTGTATACAATCGTGTTAATATGTCATAAAATAAGGAAATGGAG
>ERZ779840.2592-NODE-2592-length-15354-cov-2.747892_pt1 | contig 15354 bp, 10 predicted proteins | sample MGYA00511561_ERZ779840 | MGnify/ENA primary metagenome ERZ779840 (study PRJEB29588, sample SAMEA2162036) | human gut metagenome | biome: human gut; feature: human-associated habitat; material: faeces | place: Denmark | collected 2008/2010 ...
TCGTCTAATTGTGATTCTTTTAATAACCCTATTTCCCTTTATGATTGATTTATAGATAATCTTCTTATCTTTATTTTGTTATTTCTTTTTATCAATCGGTGTCCAAATGGCAACTTTAGAAGATCTGATTCGTCAAAAACAAGAATTAGAAAAAGAAATTGAGGAAGTTACTCGTCGCGAACGTATTAACGCAATTAATACCTGCCGTGAATTGATCCAGAAATTTGACCTGCAGCCTGCAGAGATCGGACTTAAAAAACTCATGCGCAAAGGCGCGATGATTCCGAAATTTATGGGACCCAAAGGCGAAACTTGGACGGGACGCGGCCGCAAACCCATCTGGCTTCAGCAGGCTGAGCTTGAAGGCAAGAGCCTTGAAGATTTCCGTATTACCTCTCCCGTAGCTATGGAAGAAGATGAAGATGCCCGCTTAGAGGAATTGACACGTCCTGACAACGTTAAAGCCTAATTAGGTCATGTCATTTCGTCTTCAAAACCGCAGCGGAAATGTTCTCTGCGGTTTTTTATTGCCCGATTGAAAGCTTTGATTTCTTCAAAAAACATCATAGCCAAAAATGGTTCCCGAATACCATTCGGATCCCAATAAATGAGCTTTCACATTCAAATCCAATCTTGACGTTGAATATTTCAATAATTAATTTCAATGAATCTAATTTAAATTTCCAGTTCTCTCTTTGAGAAAATCCTCAATAATCCGAGATAGATGTTGGCCAATAGGAACCTTATTTTTTATTTCTAAAAATTTACGAAAGACTATCCCATTTTAAGATCTTTCCTGTTCTATTCTCTTTTTGTATTAGCTAATTCGTTGAGTTGTGAACCGACTCCTCCCATAATTCCTTTATCGCCTCCTTTTCATTTAAGGCAAGGAGTTCTTGGAAGAATATTTTCTTGACCGAAAAAATCGAATACATAACCAAATAGGAATAAAAGTTTTCGAAAGTTGTGGCCAAAAATATTTCCTCGTGACATTTAAATAATTTGCTCAAAGACGATTTTTCGGAGTTTCTTGCTGATTAGGTGGTAATACTATTGATTAAAAGGCAGTTCACGACTATGCTCGGTTCGTTACAAAAGGAGGATAAAAAATGATTGAACCCGTTTCCAAAGATAAGTGCCTTCCGGAGATTCTTGCCCTTTTCCCGGATTTGATTGCCCATCGTCACGATATTCATCAACACCCCGACTGCGGTTTCGAAACTCAGAGAACCATCGGAAAAATCAAGGAATTCCTTGAAAAACACAATGTTTCCTCTAAAGACATGGATGACGCCACTTGTCCAGGCTCCTTATTTGTCGAGATCAAAGGCAACCTGCCCGGCAAAACCATCGGTTTCCGCGCCGACATCGATGCTCTTAAGATGAAGGACAAGAGCGAAAAAGAATGGACCTCTAAGATTGACGGCCACGCACATGCCTGCGGCCATGACGGTCACCAGACATGGCTGATGGGCGCAGCCGCTTATATGGCTGAACACCGTGACTTCCCCGGTACACTCGTCTGCCTGTTCCAAGGCGCCGAAGAAACCGGCAAAGGCGCTGAAAGCGTCGTCAAATCCGGCTTCTTGGATAAGTACAACATTCAAGAAATGTATGCTGCGCACGACGAACCCTTCTTAAAGAAAGGTGAAGTCGGTTTCAAAGTCGGACACCTGCAGGCAGCCTCCGATTCGTTCGCTGTTAAGTTTATCGGAGCCGGCACACACGGCGGTCGTCCTCATCAAGGGATGGATCCGATTCCCGCTCTCTCCGAAATGTATTTGGCTATGCAGACAATCGTTTCCAGAAAGGTTGACCCGCTGGAAAGCGCTGTTGTTTCGGTCTGCTTTATGAATGCAGGTACGTTGGGAACTTATAACGTTCTGCCGGGTGAGGCTGTCATGGGCGGTACAGTACGTACATTCCTCCCTGAGGTTCGCGATTTGGTTGAGAACACCATCAAACGTATGGCAGAAGGAATCGCCCTAGCCCATGGTTTGAAAGCTGAAGTCACCTATGAACGTCTTATTTCTTCCGTAAATAACGACGAACGCTTGACCAAGGAAGGTGTCCGCATTGCTCAGGACCTTCTCGGAAAGGACAAGATCTACCCTGACTTCAAACCGTTCATGTCCAGCGAAGACTTCTCTGTCTATCAGGAAAAAGTTCCGGGTACCATCTGCAGAATCGGCATTTCCGATGAAAACCATACCGTTCCTCTGCACAATCCGAAGTTTGATTTCAATGATGAAGTACTTGCCCTAGCAAGCACCTTGTTCGTGAAGATTGCTCAGGAACGTCTGAATGCACTGAGTAAAGAGTAATCCGGCTCGAATGCAAACAATTACGGCTCCGTATTGAGAAATATGGAGCCGTTATTATTTTGGAGGAATAAGAATTTCCGCAGCCGAAAAAGCAAAAAGGCGCTGAAACAGCGCCTGCACAAGAACCGCAGAGCTTGTCTGCGGTGTTCGTTCCGAAGTTTTCAAACAGCGAATTAATGCGCTGTCTGGTGGAAAAGATCATTCAATTCCGGATGATCTTTTAAATCCAATTTTCCGCGTGTCTGATAACGCTGAAAGCCCAACATAAAGAGGCAGCGTCTGCGGCTGCAGCTCAAAGAGACAGATGTCTGATGGGGCGTAAACTTGGGGCAACGATGCTTGGCTCCGATTCTGTTCACAATGATCTCCTAAATCACGTGCAAATCATAAACACTTCAAATTTGAAAATACGACAAGCTTGATGCAGAAATCTTTTCTAATTATGTCACTTTCATGACACTTCAAATTTAATCAAGCAGTTAGAAAATCCTTAAGAATTGCAACCAAATTTTTAAGGATTAACAAGCCGCAGTTGTTCTCTCGAACAAGAGTCGATTTCAAAAAAATTAGCCTCAGGATTAACGAGTACAAGTTAAGAGGATGACGGAAAGATTATCAGCTCCCGGAAGTCATGCTAATTATTCCTCATAAGACCAAGAACTTAAGGCTTTCAGGCAATTTTTAGTCCTCTAATCATATGGACGCTGTGTTTTCTCTTCGCTAGAATAGCGAAAATATTATCGTTGTTAACCCTGACAAGAACAAAAAGGACTGATCGACCGAAATGCATTTCCAAGAGATAAGGCGTGCTGCCGCTCAAGGTACTATCAGCCTGCCTCCCCCAGCCAATTCCGAAGGACTCGAAGATTTAGCCGTCTTAAAGTCTTGTTTGAAAGTTATCCGAGAACTTTCCGGTTTCCGTTACGCCTTTGCCAAAGACGCAATGGCAGAGACTTTTGCGCCCTTAATGGCTTCAGTCGAAGCTAAAAATGAACTTGAACGACAGGGTTTAAAAGTCTCTCTGAAGTCTTATTTCTTATCTTTGATCCTCAAAGACTTAGAAAATCCCGACATTCTCCTTATTGATAATTACATCAATGCGCTTTTCAACTCTGCAAATGAGGCTGCCAACGGCCCTATAACGGTTCAAACCGTTGTGAATGTAGTAAACAGCTTCCCCCAGGACGGAATTAACTGGAGAGAGAATCCACAGACCGATGAAGAGCAAATTCTTCTTCAGCCTGACACCTTTCCAGACAGTAAGGCTGTGCAAGTTGAATTGGCTAGATGGGAGAAATATTCAAAAGAACTCAGGGATCTGGATCCTTTAGTTCACGCTCTTTTGACGAATTTGTACTTTATGGCGATTTCTCCTTTGAACCGCCATAACGGAAGAGTGACGCAAATTCTTCTGCAGCTCTCCTTGATGGGCCAGAACATCAACTCTCCTGCGCCATGCTTGATGCTCGGACGCGCTTTGATGACCAATGCGCACTTCGGCATTGAAGAACGTTTATACGGTTTGAGAACCCGTCAATGGTCCCCGTACCTTCAATACATGCTGAAGACATTATCGAAAGCGATTTTGCTTTCCGGTGAACTGCTCGCCTCTCTGCAGCGCTTATACGCTCAGACAGAGGCTTACCTGAAGATGATCGGGCTGGCATCCCATGCCGCATTCCTGCCTGTGATTTTCAAGCATCCTGCATGCCGTACAGGAGAATTCTCCAGTATCTTCACGACAAGACGACAAGTTGCCAGTCACATTCTGAATGACTTAGCTCGTGCAGGAATCCTGGAAAGAGTTGAAGACGGAAGGGATCGTGTGTTCTACCACACGAGATTAATAGAACTGCTTGAAAGCGAAAACTATAGCTTCTCGCCTCTTCCTGCCTCTATCGATCCGTTTGTTCCTTTGTATCAAAAAGGAACGCCGGGACGAACAAAACGAGAGCCCCTTCCCACAAGAGAAGACGGGCTTCCGAAATTCTCCGTTACCGGCGATTAATTCAATTCGAAGTTTTCACCGAATCTCTCCGTGGACTTCCTGATGCTCCACGGAGGTCACCTCGTTCGATTCCGGATCGACAAAAACCACTGTCGGTTTATGTTCTTTCAATTCATCTCGGGTCATTTGAGCGTAGCTCATGATAATGACCAAATCGCCCTCAGAGACTAAACGAGCAGCAGCTCCGTTTAAACAAATAATACCGCTTCCGGGTTTTCCGGCAATGGCATAAGTGGTTAATCTATTTCCGTTATTAATGTCAACGACATCAACTTGCTCATATTCATTAATACCGGACTGCCTTAAAAGATCTTCATCAATCGTGATAGAGCCAACATAGTTTAAATCTGCCTGAGTTACTTTTGCACGATGAATCTTGCTCTTGAGTATCGTTAATAGCATCTATTATATCCAAAAATCATTCAAAAGGTAAATAAATTATAGTCTTTATGAATAGCTCCAAACACAATTATCAGAAATAAATATCATTCACAAAGGATGATAAGATGTTGTTAAGAATACATGCAGCTTAGATATCAATAGTAATTGATAGGAAGAAAAATTTAGAATTTAGTTATTACCATAAATAAAACGATAAGTTACTTTCCTCATTTTCAAACCTAAGATTCAAAGATATAAATAGTATATCTATGCAATCTATATGAAAATATTTTTTCTGAATAGAACTCTTATATATTGTTTACTAGAACTTAATAACAATTTATTTTTAATGATTTTTAAAGCTGATTTTTACATGGTTTAGATTTGTACTTTAACTATTATATCTATAATATTTAACGTAAATTCAGACAGTTAATTACAATACATAGAAGTTAAATCATCTCTTTAAGTGAGAAAAATTCAAGATCGTATATCTATAGTCTTAAACTAGATTTATATATCTAGATAAATGATCTTTGAACATACTAGATATACACTTTTGTAAGTAATAATTCATTTTATCTAACACGCCTAGATAAAATTCAATAGTCTGTCAAACTAGCTGAACATTGAGAATTTTAGGTAAAAATAAGGTTCTGCTTTAAAGACAGAACCTAACTAATAACTTTATATTAAGTTAAAGGATTGTAATTTTCTTTCCTGCGATTCTCGCTAAAAGATTCTTAATTCCTCCGGTCTTGAATTTTACGATCAAGACCAAGTCATCCCCTGCCCCCTGAGTATCAAGGATGACACCGGGACCAAATTTTTCATGATTAATATTAATGCCTGCTTTAAAGGGAGAATCAGAATTCTGCTTAGCTCGTATTTTCTGAGTCTGCAATTTTTCTTTCTTCGTTTCAATAATTCCCTTCGCCCATTCTGGAACATTTGAAGCGAATCTATGGCCGGACGGTTTTGTAGAACCACCGAAAGAAGAATTGCGATATGAACTTGAATAATTTTTACTCGAGCCGGATCTGCTTCCCCAAGAGTCCTCATCCTCGACTTCGTAACGTGACTCAAACGGATTTCTGCTCAGCCACTTGAGTGTCTCTGCCGGAATTTCTGTGAGGAAGGAACTCGGATAGCTTGAGAAAGTTCTGCCCTGGAGCATGCGTTCTTCGGCAAGCGTCAGATAAAGTTCTTTTCTTGCACGAGTGATTGCCACGTACATTAAGCGGCGTTCTTCCTGAAGAGCTTTCTTATCATTTTTGCTTCGGAAGTGCGGAAACATGTCCTCTTCCAAACCGGTAATGAAGACAATGTCGAACTCCAGACCTTTGGATGCGTGAACGGTCATCAGCTGAACAGCATCTTGACCGACCTGCGCCTGGTTTTCTCCGGCTTCCAAACTAGCGTGCGAAACGAATCCTGCTAAAGCAGGAAGATTCTCAACCGCAGTGCCGTCGGAATTTTCCGTATCGATCGCTTCTTCTTTAATGAAGCCCTGAGCCGCAGAAGTTAATTCCTGTAAGTTTTCAATACGCTCGCTGCCGTTCGGATCCATTTCGTACATGTTCTTCAATCCGCTCTTCTCAACCGTGAAGTCAACGAAGGCAGGAAGCGGCATCTCATCCTTGGCAACGCGCAGGGTATCGATAATCTCCTTGAAAGCAGCAAATTTATTGGCCGCTGCTCCGCGGATGTACTGCATGGATTCAAACAATGAAATTCCGTTTGTCGTCGCAAAATCCACAAGATTTTCAATGGACTTCGCGCCGATTCCGCGGGCCGGAACGTTCACGACTCTCAAGAATGCAGAATCGTCTGAAGGGTTCTCTGCCAAGCGCATGTAGGCCATGGCGTTCTTAATTTCAGCACGATCGAAGAATCGGAGACCGCCGTAAACCATGAACGGTATGCCGCGTCTGGTCAGTTCAGTTTCAAACAAACGTGACTGAGCGTTAGAGCGATAAAGAATCGCAATATCTTTGGGAGAGACGCCCTTGTCGATGTATTCTTGAATCGTAGAGCAAACAAAGCGGGCTTCATCAAAGTCGTTATCCGAACGGTTAGCTCGGATTTTTTCGCCCTTGCCTGCATCCGTCCACAAGTTCTTGCCCATACGCTCGGAGTTGTTGGAAATCAAAGCGTTGGCAGCATCCAGAATGTTGCCTTGAGAACGGTAATTCTGTTCAAGTCGAATCGGTTCTCCGATTCTGAACTCTTGGACAAAGGACATCATGTTGCCGACGTTGGCGCCGCGGAAAGCATAAATCGACTGGTCATCGTCGCCGACAGCAAAAACTGCATTCGGAGGATTCTTTTCTCCCAGACCTGCCAAAAGCTTCAGCCATTCATACTGAAGGACATTGGTGTCCTGAAACTCGTCAACCAAGATAAAACGAAAACGTTCCTGATAATGATGACGAATCATTTCGTTGCGGCTCAAAAGCTCATAAGCTCTTAAGAGCAGTTCAGCAAAGTCGCAGGCACCTTCTCTCTGAAGCACGGCTTCGTACATGGCATAAATCTGGATATATGCCTTGTCTTTAGAGAACTTTGAATAGACCTCAGAGGCGCGCTTGCCTTCTTCTTTGCAGCGATTGATGAAGTTTTGCACTTCACGAGGCTTGAACTCTTCCGTATCAATGCCGTTTGCCTTCATCACGCGTTTGATCACGCCGAGCTGGTCGCTCATATCCAAAATAGCAAACGTCGCGGGAAGGCCGGCTTCCTGATGATGCAGACGCAGTAAGCGATTGCATAAGCCATGGAAGGTGCCGACCCACATAGCACGCGGGTTGATCGGAATCATGTTCTGCAGGCGAGCCAGCATTTCTTTAGCGGCCTTATTGGTAAAGGTAACCGCAAGAATCTCGCTCGGATGAGCCATATTCTGTTGAAGCAGGTAGGCAATGCGGCTTGTTAAGACACGCGTCTTCCCCGAACCGGCGCCTGCAAGAATCAGTGCGGACTTAGGTTCGGCAGTCACTGCCTGGGCTTGTTGCTTATTAAGCGATTCAGTAATGGATTGCATTCTTTTCTTCTCATCCAAAGGAGTGAGAAGTCTAGCAAACGCATCTGCACGTTGCAGACGCAGTGACGAACGCTTACGACTTAAAAATTTGTTCTAGATTTCCTCTCTCTAATATATAGAGGCGCCCGCCGCGGCTTTACTTGCCGCAAAGCCGAAACTTTCGGCTCCATCACCTATAATTGACACATTTTCCTGCTTCTTTAACTAAAGAACTCTCATGAGAGAAACATACGATCCGGCGGAAGTTGAATCCGTCCAGCAGGCCCACTGGCGTGCTAAAGATATCTACCGCGCCGTCGAACACGCACTCGACGCCAACGGTAACGAAAAACCGAAATTCTATGTTTGCCCGATGCTTCCGTACCCAAGCGGAAAACTGCATATGGGCCACGTTCGTAACTACACCTTAAACGACGTCCTTTACCGCTACCTGCGTATGCGCGGCATGAACGTCATGACCCCGATGGGCTGGGACTCTTTCGGCCTGCCGGCTGAAAACGCCGCCATTGCCAAGAAAGTCGCTCCGGCTAAATGGACGTACGACAACATCGCCGACATGAAAGCTCAGATGGAGCCGCTCGGCCTGGCCTTTGACTGGTCTCGCGAAGTTACGACCTGCAAACCGGACTACTACCGCTGGAATCAGTGGATGTTCCTGAAAATGCTTGAAAAAGGCGTTGCCTACCGCAAGACCCAGACAGTAAACTGGGACCCGGTCGACCACACCGTGCTGGCAAACGAACAGGTGATCGAAGGACGCGGCTGGCGAAGCGGCGCTATTGTTGAAAAGCGTGAGATTCCCGGCTATTACCTCGGAATTACTCATTACGCCGAAGAACTCTTGAAAGACCTCGACCAGCTTCAGGGCTGGCCCGAACAGGTCCGCCGTATGCAGGAACACTGGATCGGCAAGTCCTACGGTGTCAACCTCGCCTTCCCGTACGAACTCGACGGTAAAAAGAAAGAACTTCGTGTTTACACGACTCGCCCCGACACGATCATGGGCGTCACGTTCGCTGCCATCGCTGCCGAGCACCCGCTTGCTCTTCGCTTGGCAAAGGACAAACCCGAACTTCAGGCCTTCATCGACGAATGCCGCAAGGGCTCAGTTTCCGAAGCTGATATGGCCACGATGGAGAAGAAAGGCGTTCCGACAGGTTTCTGCGTCAAGCATCCGCTTACCGGCGCCGACGTTCCGGTTTGGATCGGCAACTATGTCTTAATGACCTACGGCGAAGGCGCTGTGATGGGCGTTCCGGCTCATGACGAACGCGATTTTGCTTTCGCGCTTAAATACGGTCTGCCCATCAAACAAGTCATCGGCAAGAAAGGCGAAGTCTTCGATGACAAAGTTTGGCATGAATGGTACGGCGAAAAAGAAGGCACCTTCTGCGTCAATTCCGGCAAATATGACGGAATGGATTTCGAACAGGCTCGCGACGCCGTTGCGAAAGATCTTGAAGCCCTCGGTTTAGGCAAACTTCAGGTTCAGTATCGTCTGCGCGACTGGAGTATTTCCCGCCAGCGTTACTGGGGCACTCCGATCCCGATGATCAACTGCCCGCACTGCGGTCCGGTTCCTGTCCCTGAAAAAGATCTTCCCGTCATCCTGCCGGAAGACTTAATCCCGGACGGCTCCGGCAACCCCTTGAATCAGGACGAAGCCTTCCTTAACTGCAAGTGCCCGAAGTGCGGCAGAGACGCCAAGCGCGAAACCGACACAATGGACACCTTCGTCGATTCCAGCTGGTATTACATGCGTTATTGCTCGCCAGACTGCGAAACTTCCATGGTCGACGAACGCAATGACTACTGGATGGCAATGGACCAGTACATTGGCGGTATCGAACACGCTGTGCTTCACCTGCTCTATGCCCGCTTCTGGACCAAAGTCATGCGTGACCTGGGCCTCGTCAAATTTGACGAACCCTTCAAGCGCCTCTTCACCCAGGGCATGCTTACCGCAGAATGCTTCTATCGTGAACTTCCGGACGGAAGAAAACGCTGGTTCTACCCGAGCGAACTCGATATTGTTTACGACGCCAAAGGCAGAATCGAAAAGATCACTGCCAAGGAAGACGGTCTACCCGTCAAGTCCGGTGGTATCGAAAAGATGTCCAAGTCTAAAAACAACGTTGTGGAACCGTCTGCCATCATCGGCAAGTTCGGTGCCGACACCGCCCGCGCATTCGTGATGTTTGCAGGACCTCCCGACCAGAGCGCCGCCTGGAGCAATTCCGGAGCCGAAGGTACGTTCCGCTTCATGAGAAGACTCTGGAACTTCGGATTCACGCATCAGGATGTCATTAAAGAAAATGTCAAACTGGATGCCTCCAAGCTGAATCACGAAGAAAAGGCTGTTCGCCGCGATATTTACACGGCGCTCAAACAGGCCGAATTCGACTTAGACCGCATGCAGTACAACACCGTTGTCTCGGCTGCCATGAAGATGCTCAATTCCCTTGATACCCTCAAGGACAACACATCCGAAGGCACACGCGCCGTGATCAACGAAGGCATGTCCATCCTGCTTCGCACGCTCTACCCGATCGCTCCGCACATCACGGCTCAGCTTTTCGAAGATCTGGGCTACGATCAGCGTTTCGGCACTTCCATCGTTGATGCACCGTGGCCGAAGATTGATGCTCAGGCTATGGTTGCCGATGAAGTGAAGTACGTGATTCAGATTAACGGCAAACTGCGCGGAGAAATCAACGTTCCGGCCGAAACACCGAAATCTGAAATCGAAGCCGCAGCTTTGGCCAACCCCGACGCACAGCGATTCATTGACGGAAAACCTGTCCGCAAGATCATTGTTGTGCCGAAGAAATTGGTCAACATTGTGGTCTGATAAGGCTTAATGCCGCAGGTCCTCAAGGGGCCTGCGGTTTCATTCTTTTAGTTTTATTCTGTGCTTATGAATTACAAAGGACTGACTCGCCGCAGTTTCATTCTCGGTCTTTCGGCCCTCGGCCTGACAGGCTGCGGATGGCATCTGCGCGGCAAGCAAAACGTTCCTTTCAAGACAATCTATATTGCTCTTGGCGAGAACTCTGCGGTTCGGGCAACCATCCGCCGCAACCTTGAAGCCCAAACAGAAGTCAAGGTTGTCAATGACCGCAAAGAAGCCGAAGCGATTTTTGAGCTGCTGGGACAGTCCCGCGGCTCCAATGTCCTGGCTTACAACACTGACGGCAGAGCCCGTATCTACAGTCTTCGCTTAACGAATACATTCCGAGTCGTTTTGCAGAACGGCGTCGAACTTCTGCCCACAACAACGGTCAGCGCCACTCGCGAACTGATTCGCGACGAAAGTGACGAAAACGGCAGAGCCAATCAGGAAAGACTTCTTTACGAAGAAATGGAACAGTCTTGTATCCATCAAATGGTCAGCCGTATGACCCACATTTCCGAAGAAGCTGTCCGAAAAGGTATGCATGAGCTGGAGTAGTCTTCTTGCGCAAAAATTAAGGCCCGACGAAAACGGTAATCTTCCTCGGCTTTGGTTTTTATTGGGCTCGGAACCCCTGCTGGCCATCGAGGCTCAGGACGCCATCCGAGCCGGTGCTTTTAAAGCAGGTTATTCCGAACGTAAATCTTTTGTTTTTGAAGGCAACGCCGATTACTCGCCTCTTTACGAGGCACTCGGCGATCAGAGCCTTTTCGGCGAAAAAAATCTGATTGAGGTTGTTTTCCCCAGGGCAACGATCGGTAAAAACGGTCCTGCGGCAGTGGAAGCCATCATTGAGCATGCCGACGAAGACAAGATGGTCGTTGTCTCGCTCTTTGATTACGACTGGACCGCGACAAAAAAAGACTGGTTTAACCATCTCATGAAAGCGGCCGTTTGTATCCGTACGGATCCGATCGACCGTAACGCTCTGCCGCGCTGGATTATGGAACGCGCCAAAGAGAAAAACGGTCAAACGCTCACACCTGATGCAGCCAACCTCATCGCTGAAAGAACCGAAGGAAATCTTTTAGCGACATCGCAGGAAATTCAAAAGCTCGCCTTGCTCGTCAATAAACCGGAAATTGATGTCAGCGATGTGCTCGACGCTGTTTCCGACGTTTCCCGTTTTGATCAGGAATCGCTGTTTCTTGCGATGCTTGAAGGCGACGCCGGACAGGTATCCAAAATTATAGATTCCCTGCAAGGGGAAAATGTCCAAATTCCTTCTTTCCTCTGGATGCTGACGGATGTTGTCCGCAATCTGCTCCTGCTTAATCGCGGACTTGCCGCCAGAACATTCGGACTCTCTGAAGCTCACCGCAGTGCGCTCAACCGAGCAGCGCACCGAGCCAATCCCAAACTCCTTGAACTGATGCTTCATCGCTTGAGCGATGTGGATCGAATGAGTAAAGGACTCTTTGTCGAAAGCAGTGACGGAGACGCCTGGCAGGAATTAAAGGCTGTCTGCCTCATGCTCTCCCTAAAAAGGAAGTAATAATCTATGGTTTCTACGAACGTCAGCCAAACGGCCCATGACAAAATCGCCGCCATCGGCAAAAAAGCACGCGCAGCCTCTTTGATCATGGCTAAGGCCTCCTCCAAACAGAAAAACGATGTTCTTCTGACCTTGGCGGATTTGCTTGACAAGAATCTGGAAGATCTGCTCAAAGCGAATAACCTGGATATTGTTGAAGCAGAAAAGAACGGTCTTTCTAAAGCGTTTATCGATCGTTTGACAATCACAGTCGATACGGTGGCACAAATGGCCGCCGGACTTCGCCAGATAGCCTCTCTAAGAGACCCGATCGGTGAAATAACTGATGTTCGTCCGCAGCCGAGCGGTATTGAAGTCGGCAAAATGCGCGTGCCTCTGGGTGTAGTCGCCATTATTTATGAGTCTCGACCGAACGTAACCATCGATGCGGCTGCACTTTGCCTCAAGAGCGGAAACGCTGCTGTGCTCCGCGGAGGCTCGGACGCTAAAAACACCAACGCTTTCTTAGCAGGCCTTGTTCAGCAGGCTCTCTCGAAAAACGGTATTAACTCCGACGCAATTCAGATCATCACAGATCCGGACCGCGATCTGGTGGGCGAGCTGATTACTGCCCGTGAATACATCGACGTTTTAATTCCCCGCGGCGGCAAAGGTCTGATTTCCCGCTTAATGCAGGAAGCAACCGTTCCGATGATCAAACATCTCGAAGGCATCTGCCACACCTATGTGGATGAGAGCGCTGATATCGATATGGCGGTTTCCGTCTGCGACAACGCCAAGACTCAGCGTTATTCTCCCTGCAATGCGATGGAAACTTTGCTGGTCAACAGTAAAATTGCCGGAACGTTCTTACCCAAGATCGGCGCCGTCTATTTCAAGAAAGGCGTGGAACTTCGCTGCGATCCTGCTTCTAAGGCCATTTTGGAAAATTTCGGTCGGGTGAAAGACGCGACCGAAGATGATTGGTCTGAGGAATACAACGCTCCTGTTCTTTCGATTAAAGTCGTCGATACGCTGGAAGAAGCTATCGATCATATCAACACGTACGGTTCTCACCACACGGATGCCATCATTACGAATAATCTTGAGCATTCCGAAAGATTCCTGCGTGAAGTGGATTCTTCATCCGTCATGCTCAACACCTCGACACGTTTCGCAGACGGTTTTGAATACGGCTTAGGCGCCGAGATCGGAATTTCTACGGACAAAATTCATGCCCGCGGACCCGTGGGATTAGAAGGCTTAACCAGTCAAAAATATGTTGTTTTCGGCCACGGCGAACTTCGCAAGTAAGAGTTTCCTTGTGGTAAACCATCTTACGGCCGCAGGCCGAAAGGCCTACAATTCAATTCAAATAAAGAAGGAATTCTTGTGAATACTTTGCTTAAACCTTTTTATGCAGTCGTTCCTCTCTCATTAGAAGAGCTCTTCGCTGAGGAACTCACAAAGCTCGGTATTGAAAAATTCCGTTTAGAGAAAGGCGGCTGCTGGTTCGGCGCAGAAATGAGCCAAATGATGCAGGTCAACCTTTGGACTCGCTACGCCTCGAGAATTCTCTTGAAGGTGACCGAAGGACCTTATCGTACGGAAGAAGATATCTATAAATTAGCGAAATCCTTCCGCTGGGAACAGTATTTCACACCTGAAAATACCTTCAAAATCGAACTTTCTTCCCGCCGCTCTCCTCTTAAAAGCGTCGCTTTTGCCGCGCTTCGCGTCAAAGATGCCGTCTGCGACTATTTTCGCGAGACCGACGGTCAGCGCCCGGACGTAGAAAAACACGATCCGGACATCCGCATCTATGTCCATTTAACGGACAAGAACTGCATTATTTATTTAGACACTTCCGGTGAATCTCTCTTTAAGCGGGGCTGGCGCGAAGCCAAAGGCGAAGCCCCTCTGAAAGAAAACCTCGCCGCAGGCCTTGCCAAAAATCCGCTGAAATACGAGGACTTGCTGCCGGATGCGGTTTGCGAGGCCATCCTTGCCGGGAAGGCGCGCGTGCGTGTGCTGCCGACGCACGAAAGCTGGTTTGGCGTAACCTACCATGAGGATAAACCGATGGTGATGGAAAGCATTCGCGCACTGAAGGCACGGGGTGTGTATCGGGAAAGGCTCTGGGGCTGAAATGCACATCCGTCCGTATGAACCGCGCGACCGGGAGCGTATGCGGGAGGTTTGCCTTGCAACGGCTACACCGCGCGTCTATGAGGATGCGGCGCTGCGGCAATGGATTCTTCTGATGTACAACGACTATTACACGGAATGTGAGCCTTCGACCTGCTTCGTCGCCGCCAATGATGCGGATGAGGCGGTGGGCTATATCATCTCCGCGCCGGATTACAGGCGCTACCGCATCCGCTTCCTGCCATATCTGCCCCGAATTTGGCGCTGCTCCCGCAGCGCGGCGCGCAACTGGCTGTTTCATCAGGTGGAGGGCCGCTTTGCGCGTGCGTATCCCGCACACCTCCACATCGATGTTTTCCCGGAATATCAACGGCTTGGCCTCGGCCATCAACTGATGGATGCCTTGCTTGCCGCCCTCCGCGCAAAAGGCGTGCGCGGCGTGATGCTCGGCTGCGGGAAAAGCAATGGGAAGGGCAATGCGTTTTACAAAAAGTATGGCTTTACATGCCTTGGGGAAGCGCGCGGCACAGTGCTTTGGGGGATGCGGCCATAAAGCGCTGCCGGCAACACATGGTTATATTTCCATAAGCAATTCTTCTATTAAACCTCGTTCTAAAAGCTTTACTTTTTGCTTGTTCTGATATATTATAGTTCGGGTTCAAATGGGCCAGTCTAAAACAGGAGGATGCAGCCATGAACAAAACATATGATGCGGTCATCATCGGCGCAGGCCCGGCGGGCATTTTTACTGCGCTTGAGCTGATGAAGCACGACGAAACGAAAAAGGTGTTGCTGATGGACAGCGGACGTGCCATCGCGGAGCGCAAATGCCCGGCACGTATTACCGGAAAATGCGTGGGCTGCAATCCCTGCGCCATCATGAGCGGTTGGGCAGGCGCGGGCGCGTTTTCGGACGGCAAGCTTTCCCTTTCGCACGAGGTAGGCGGCAACATCACAAAATACATTCCGGAGGCAGAGGCACAGGCACTCATCGACTATGCGGACTCCGTCTATGTCGGCTTT